>SDBU01005254.1_pt1 | contig 15565 bp, 15 predicted proteins | sample 2277071 | NCBI WGS metagenome assembly SDBU01 (sample SAMN10397929, study PRJNA504765) | marine sediment metagenome | isolation source: marine sediment core GS08_GC12, 126 cmbsf | place: Arctic Ocean: Gakkel Ridge, Loki's castle | collected 2008
AAGACCAAACCATCAAAAAAGCCAGGAGAAAAACAATCAAAACACGTTAAATAAACAGCTATGAAAAAAGTATTACCATATCTTACTATACGCCAGTGGGCATTTGATGCCGAATTATTGTATATGTGCAAAAAGTTTGGCTTTAAGATAAAAGAATGGCCAACTACGTGGTATGTACCTACGGAGAGAATGCGCTAACGGGTGGGGGAGAGGCGTATCAGCGCGGCAGAGGCGATACCGCCGCCTTCGGTATGTTCGGGCCAACCGCCGGCTACGCCCTGGCGGCGCGCAGGGCTATGCACGAATTTGGCACCGGTCATGAGACCTGGGCGGAAATAGCGGTGGCGACGCGCAAGTGGGCCAACCTGAACCCCAGGGCCATGATGTACCGCAGGACAATGACCGTTGAGGACTACCACGCTTCGAGGTGGGTTGTTGAACCCTTCCACCTGTTCGACTGCTGCCTGATCTCCGACAGCGGCAGAGCCTTTATTGTAACCACGGCCCAGAGGGCAAGAGATTGCAAGAAGCGTCCAGTCTATGTCATGGGTGGGGGGCAGGACCACCCATCCACGGACATAGTCCAGGCGACCCACATGACGGGTCCCATCGGAGCCAAGGTATCTGGCGAGGAGGCCTTCAGGATGGCGGGTATTACCAGGGACGATATCGATGCGTGCGAGATCTACGATTGCTATACCTACACGGTTGAGGTGAGTCTAATGGGCTACGGCTTCTTCGGGCCGGGGGAGGGGAAGGACTTCGTCAAGGGGGGACGGCTTGGGCCTGGAGGAGATTTCCCGGTCAACACCTCGGGCGGACTGCTTTCCGAGGCTTACCAAATGGGATTTACCCCTCTCACAGAGGCTGTGATCCAGTTGCGGGGTGAGGCTGGCGAGAGGCAACTGGGCCACGTGAGCGGGACAAAGGAGCCAGAAATCATACTGGTGAGCGGCAACGGCGGTATATTGCAGACTCACTCCACGACTATCCTGAGGAGGTAATTAGGCAATGGCCGAGTATGAAAAACCTTTGCCCGATCCCAATGAGAGCACAAGGCCCTTCTGGGACTACTGCAAGAAGCACGAGCTGAGGATGCAAAAGTGCGCCCAGTGCGGCCACATCCGCTATCCACCGAGCATAGTCTGTCCCAGGTGCCACTCCATGGAAGCGGAGTGGGCAAGGTTGGGTGGAAAGGGAAAGGTATTCAGCTTTGCGATCTTCCACCAGACCTACCACAAAGGGTTTGCCAATGATGTACCTTACGCTGTAGCCATCATTGAGCTAGATGAAGGGCCACGCATGCTGAGTAACGTATCCGGGCGTAAGCCGGAGGACCTGATGATCGACATGCCAGTTGAGGTGTACTTCGAGGACGTTACCGGGGAGTTCGCGCTGCCCAAGTTCAAGCCGATACGGCCTTGAACGGATCTTGAACAAAAAGAGGTTACGTTAAATGTCCGCTCATGGTTACTTGACCTCGGCATATGGCCCAGCTTTGAAACGCCACTATTCTCACATTTGCAGGTATTGGAAACCCCAGGGTGCAGGGGCCCCCTTGAGAGAGAATGCCTGTCGGCAGAGCCGCGTTGTTCCGGTTCCTTCCTTAGTTCGAATCCTGCACGGGGAGCTTTAACTTTACCGGGCTAACGGCGGAAAGCGTGGCGTTAGCAGGTCTTAGAATCACCCCGGAGCGAAAGCGATGCGGAACGAGAGTAAGGTAGCGATGAGCGACATTTATGAAACAGATTTCTGGTGGATACAAGAAAGACATCACCGTTCTCTCTATGTCGGTGTGGGACATCATAAGCCGTTAACGGACGATGACAACCCTCGTGCTATCCAGTGGTTCCATTCTTTAGAGAATGGCCGCTTGTCCCCGGACAAGAAGTGCTACCCGCTCACTTTTATTCACCACTGGAGAAATGTGTGTAACGACTCTAATGTCTACCGCAGCCTCACGCTCTTCGATAACAATGGACAGCCAGTGGCGCTAGGCCCTTTCTTGGTTGATATTGACAATTTCCAGTTGGTAAAAAATGGTTACAAAGAAGATTTAGAGGACGCCCTGAAGGTATCGAGAGCGACAGTCAAGCTACTTAGAAGAAAGCCCTATGAGATACAGGCGAATGACCTGCGTGTATTCTTCACTGGCCGCAAGGGCTTTAATATCGAGGTGCGGCCCTCCTCTCTTGCAATAAATATGAACGATGCTGCTGATGCCCAGGTAAGGCGTTCAGCGACCAAGCTGGATGAAATCATTAACGCTTTACGCGGTACTAACGATATAGGCAGCAATGCTACCACCAATGCTGTTGGCGTCAGCGGAACCGTTATTGACCGCATTTACGGCAGCAAACTTAACAATTACAAGCTAAAGCACCCATATGTGCGCCTGCATGACTCCATCAATCAGTGGATCCCCCAAAGCGGGCTCAGGATGGCTCGGAAGAAAATTCATCTTAGCCCTGCTGACTTGTGTGACATGAGCGCCGAGCAGATTTGCCAGAAGGCGCGGTGTGACGTTTCAACACCCAGCCCAGGCGAACTTTGATTTTATCCCACAGCAGCGCGCTCTGCGCCGTTAGCCCGGGGAGCCAGACAGGATACGAACTGATTCTATTGAAGTTCCCAGAGGTTGCCCCACAGGTATTGCCTGCCACGTGGTTCGACAGGCTCACCATGAACACACGCTGCCAACGCAATGCCTGAACAGCACCAGTATGCTGGGCATGGCGAGGTCGTAGGGTGAAAGGTTAGCGCTCACCGCACCGGCAGTCAGTGCGGTTTGGCCCTGGCACACTCCTCACAGGGACACAGTTCCCGCAGGCGCGTAAAGGGATAGATACCAGTGTAGTGGCCGTCGCTCCAGAGGAACTGTAGGGCGTAGCGCCCTATCTCCATATAGTCCAGGGCCCGTATGTCATCGGGGACGGTGGCAGGGTCCAGAATCCTCCTGTTGGTCCACTCCTCCACGCAATGAGCGCAGCCACAGTTGGCGCGGAGATACTTGGACGGATAGAAGCTCTTGTGGCCGTCCTTCCACTGTATGGCAATGCCCCCTGGCTGCACTTCCACCTTCTGGGGCTCTATGGCCATTTTACCTCCAAGCTCAGGGCAGAAGCACCTGGTGGGCATCACTACCCTACTTGACATGATAAGGCCACCTACACGGCCGTGTAAACGATGGTGTTGGTCACTTGAGCCGGAAGACAGGGGGCACGGCTTCGTCTTGGTCATGTCGGCCAACGTGCCCGGTCGTCAGCCACAATGGTTGAGGGCATGTCGCTTGGCGTTCCTGGCCTTTGCGCTGAGTCCCAGGGAGTTACAGCGAGCTCCCTTGCAGTTGGGACACAAGAAGAAAGGCCCCGGACATAGTCGGGGCCTTTCCTTACCAGCCTTAGTCTAGCCTCTCTACTTGCATAACTCGTTGACTGGAATGGCGCCATCCCAGGTCAGCAGTCCGGCCGCCACGTTGGTAACTGTGGTGGTGTAGCAGCCCGAAGGAGCGTTGTTGGCCTTGAATGTCACCGTGCCGTCTGTCCCTGTGATTCCAGTCCCTGAACCGTAGAGAGAGCCGTCAAGGTACACATCTATGGATACCGAGGCGCCTGCCACCGGGTTACCCAGGTTGTCCTCCAGCGCCACGGTGATGCTCAGGTGCTTATCACCGTTTCTGCCGCCCTCAGTGGCGTAGGTGATCGAGGCCACGCTCACGGTGGTAGGTTCGGCAGAGGGTTCAGCCACTGTAACGACCACGTCGTCCGTCCCTGTACCCCCAACGTTGTCTGTGACCAGTAGCGTGATCGTGTGCGTACCCAGAGCCAGGGAGACAGTGATGCTCGCCGTGGTGCCAAGGACTATCGCTCCCTCCGTCCATTCGTAGGAAGCGATGGTGCCGTCGGGGTCGTAGGAGCCCGAGCCGTCCAGGGTCACCGACTCGACGCCGTCTCCATCACCGTCACTCACGGTCTGGTCCAGGCCGGCATCGGCCACGGGCGCCTGATTGGGGTTGACCGTCACCAGCACATCGTCCTGGTCGGTCAATCCATCGCTGTCGGTCACCGACAGCGTAATGGTGTGCGTCCCGACGGCGAAGGTGTCGGTGACGATGTCTCCTGTCAGGTCAGTAACACCATCTCCATCAATATCCCACTCGTAGGAAGCGATGGCGCCGTCGGGGTCGTAGGAGCCCGAGCCATCCAGGGTTACCGACTCGACGCCGTCTCCATCACCATCACTCACCGTCTGGTCCGGGCCGGCATCGGCCACGGGCGCCAGTGGCCCCGCCAGCGGGTAGATGGTACGGATGCCCAACTGGTCACCCAGGCCCAAGAAGCGTTTCTTCGTCTCGCCCCGGGCACCGTAGCCGTACATGGTCAATTCGCTCTCGCTGCCGTCGTACAGGTCGCCCAGAACCAAGAAGTGGCCAAACTCGTGGGTATCTATATTCTGGACGTCGTACGCGTTGGGATCGCCGTCGCTGGCCCAGGGGAAGTTCTTGTTGTTGATCAAGTCAGCCTCTACCACTTCGCCGGTAGAGGTGTAGTACCAGAAAATGGCGACGGCGATGGGGTTTTGGTACTTGTTGAGGCCATCCCACGTAACGTCGTTGTAGCCGTCCATCCGGTTGCGCAGGCTGGAGGCCTTGCGCCCGGTCTCCCCACCGAAGGTGAAGTCAAAGCCGGAATTCGGGTCATCCTCCCAGGTCTGAGCGCCATCCTGGATGGCTGCCCGGAATGTATCGCCGCCGCCGGAATTCTCCAAGTTCACGTTGTACGTAACAGCAGCGCCGGGCCAGAACTGCCCATCCCACTTGAAGCTGTCGCACTGGTCGGTGCCAGCGCCCGTAGTACAGGCGTTAGCCTCTCCCCGCACCGGCCCACCTTTGCCGTTGGGCCCGTGCTCAACTATGACCTCCGGCGGGCCGGCCGCATGGTGGACAAACGTGACCTTGGTGAACCCCGGAGGAATGGTGCCGTTGCCCGTTTCACCAGGCCCGCCAGCTTCAGCTATGCCGGCAGAGCCTACCATCAAAAGGGCCAAAAGCAACCCTGGAATCGCCATCAGTCTCCACCGCTTCATGGTAACTTCCCCCATCTGGTTCCTAAGATGCTCCTAAGATGCTAAGGTATGTCAATATTATTAGAACGCCCATCCATTGTCAACAGATTGATGGATAGACTCGAGTATTCGCCTTTTGTCTAGCGATACGCCCATGAGATGGACAAGTAGCACGTTGATTCAATTGGCGCTTCTGCTATACTATCGCCTGCAAGGAGGCGGGAACAGTGAACCCAAAACACCTTCTCTCTATCGCCGACCTCTCTGACAAAGAGGTGTCTGAACTGATACAGGGAGCCCTGGCGATGAAAAGGGGCCCAACCCCTCTTGTCTTTCAGGGTAAGAGAGCGGCCCTTCTATTCGAGAAGCCCTCGCTACGCACCAGGGTCAGCTTCGATGTAGCGGTACACCAGCTAGGAGGCCACCCCATATATCTGGGCCCCGATGAAGTCGGCATGGGGACACGTGAACCGGTTGCCGACGTGGCCAGGGTCCTGAGCAGGTGGGTTGATGTTATCGTGGCCCGGGTCTTCTCCCACGAAACGCTGAAACTCCTGGCCCAGTACTCCTCGGTCCCGGTGATCAACGCCCTCTCCGACCTGGAGCATCCATGCCAGGCCCTGGGAGACATCCTTACCATCTACGAGAAGAAGGGGCGACTCCAAGGGGTCACCGTCGCCTTTGTGGGCGACGGCAACAACGTGGCCACCAGCCTGGTCCTGGCCGCCGCCTCCGTCGGCGCCAATTTTGTCATAGCTTCACCCGTAGGCCATGAGATACCCAGCGTGGCGTGGCGTGAGGCGCAGAGTCGGGCATCCAGCAACGGGTCCAGGATGACCCATGTAACATCGCCACAGGAGGCCGTAAAGAATGCGGATGTGGTGTACACGGACGTTTGGGCCAGCATGGGCCAGGAGGATCAGAGAAGAGAGCGCCTGAGGGCCTTCGCCGGCTACCAGGTAAACGAGACCCTCCTGGGCCACGCCGCCAAGGATGCCATATTCATGCACGATATGCCTGCACACCCGGGAGAGGAGATAGCCGAGGGGATGCTGGACCACCCCCAGTCGGTCGCCTTCGACCAGGCCGACAACCGTCTCCATGCCCAGAAGGCCGTCCTGGCGGGCATAATCGGCGACTAGGAGCGGCATGAACAAGCCACTGGTGGCTATCGTGGGACGACCCAACGTGGGCAAGTCCACCCTCTTCAACCGCATCGCTAGAAGGCGCATGGCCATCGTATCCGATGTACCTGGTACTACCCGTGACCGCATTGCCACGGAGATTAACTGGGGTGAACATAGCATTATCCTTGTGGATACCGGGGGGCTGCTACCCTTCCCCGACACCGACCTCTGGGACAAGATAAAGGCCCAGGTAGAGATGGCCATGGCTGAGGCCGATGTAATCGTCATGGTGGTGGACTCCACCGAAGCAATAACGTCCACCGACAGGGATATAGCCGATCTCCTCAGGCGCATCGGAAAGCCCGTAATCCTTGCGGCCAACAAGGCCGACAACCCAGGCCGCCAGAAGCTTGCCCTGGAGTTCTACGAGCTAGGCTTGGGCGACCCCATAGCAGTGAGCGCCTACCACAATTGGGGCGTCGAAGGCCTCATAGGCAGGGTCGTTGACCACCTCCCCTCCTACCCGGCCACCCCAGAGCAGGAGGGGGTTATGAAGCTGGCCATAGTGGGGCGTACCAATGTGGGCAAGTCTACACTCCTCAACTCCATTCTGGGATACAAACGGGCCATCGTAAGTGAGACACCAGGGACCACCCGAGACGCGGTGGACAGCCTGTTCACCTTAAACGGCCGCTCCATTCTGCTTATAGACACGGCAGGCATACGCCGACGTGGTCGAGTAGAGCCGGGAATCGAGCGCTACAGCGTTCTCCGGGCCATCATGGCCATAGAACGGGCCGATGTGGTCCTGATGGTCCTGGACGCCTCGGAGCTGGTAACGGGCCAGGACACCCATATAGCCGGCTACGTCCTGGAGGCCCACAAGGGAATGGTACTCACCGTAAACAAGTGGGACCTGGCCAACGGTATGGGCCTGGAGCAGGCAGAACTCCTCCGGGAGGTCCGTCGCCGCTACAGGTTCATCCCCCACGTCCCCGTGTGCTTTATCTCAGCCTTAGAAGGAGAAGGCATCCCTGAGCTCCTGAGTACGGCCAAACAGGTGTACCAGCAGTGGACCAAAGAGATACCGCGGGGAGAGCTGAACCGTGTCGTTACCTCTGCCATAGCCAAACACCCACCCCCTGCATCTGGCAAGCGAGGCCTGAAGATCCATAGAGCAGCACAGGAGGGCACGAGCCCTCCCACCTTCATCTTTTACGTGAACCGCTCGGATTTGGTACACTTCTCTTACCAGCGTTACCTGGAGAATGTCCTCCACCGTGCCTTTGGGTTTCAGGGGGTTCATCCCAAGCTCATCTTCAAGGGCAGGGGTAAAAGATGATCTGGTACGTTATCCTAGTTCCCATAGGGTATTTCCTGGGGGCCATCCCCATCGGCCTTCTGGTGGGCAGGGTCGCCAGGGGAATAGACGTCAGGGAGTTCGGCAGCGGCAAGGTGGGGACCACCAACGTTTTGCGGACTGTGGGACGCCCCGCCGCCGCACTCGTGCTCTCTCTGGACGCCGCCAAGACCGTGGTAGCGGTGCTTATCGCCAGAGCCATCACCGACTCGCCAGGCCCAGAGATTGCGGCGGCACTGTCGGTCCTCATAGGCCACAACTGGTCCATATTCGGACGCTTTAAGGGAGGAAGAGGTGCAGCTCCAGGGCTCGGCGGGCTTTTTATTTTCTCACCCTGGGCAGCACTGGCATCGGCTGTCTTGGGGCTTCCCACCATGGCCCTTACCAGGTACATGTCTCTAGGCTCAATAGTGGGGGCGCTGAGTGGAGGCTCAACGCTCCTTGTCCTTGGTATCCTGGGTGTGTATCCCATAGAATACGGCGTCTATGGCCTGATAACGGGGGTCGTCATCATCCTCAGCCACCGCGACAACATACGACGGATCCTTGCAGGAAGGGAACGTAGAATAGGCGAACCAACGGAACCGAACGCCCCACAGAGCAAAACTAAGCGAGAGAGGGGCTTACGTTGGCCCAGATCGGCATCATAGGTAACGCCACCTGGGGCACTACCCTGGGGATAGTCCTGGCCCGTAAGGGTGTGGACGTGCTGCTCTGGTGCCGCACACAGGAGGAGGCGGTGGCCCTGAGAACCCACAGGGAGAACCGACGCTTTCTGCCTGGCGTGCCCTTTCCGCCGGGCCTCGAAGCCACCTCCTCCAAGGAAGAGGCCCTCCGCAACGCGACCCTGGTCATCTTCGCCGTGCCCTCTCGAAGCCTGCGAGACAACGTCCGTGAGGTGAGAAGCGCCTTCACAAACTCCACGGTGGTGGTAATCGCCAGCAAGGGGCTGGAGATGGCCTCGGGCAAGCGCATGAGCCAGGTGCTGGCGGAGGAGCTTCCTTCACCCCTCCACCCCAGAATCTGTGTCCACTCCGGCCCAAACCTGGCCCCGGAGATAGCCGAAGGTAAGCCATCCTCTTCCGTCATCGCCTCTCAGAACCAGGAGGCGGCCCAAAGGGCCCAGGAGATGCTGATGTCTTCCGTGTTCCGCGTTTACACCAACGACGACGTGGTGGGCGTAGAGCTGGCCGGTTCCCTGAAGAACATCATCGCCCTGGGGGCTGGCATCTCCGATGGTCTGGGATACGGCGACAACGCCAAGGCCGCCTTCATAACCCGTGGCCTGACGGAGATCACCCGACTGGGCGTGGCCGCCGGAGCCAGCCCTCTGACCTTCGCCGGGCTAGCCGGTATGGGAGACCTAGTCGCCACGTGCTCCAGCCGCCTCAGCCGCAACCACCAGGTCGGCGTGGAGCTAGCCAAGGGCCGCAGTCTGGATGAGATCCTCTCGTCGCTGAGGAACGTGGCCGAGGGCGTGGACACCACCATTGCCGCCCTGGACATGGCCAACAAGTTGGGAGTGGAAATGCCCATTGCCCAGGCTACATACAAAGTCCTCTTTCAAGGAATGGACGCCCGGCAGGCGGGGGCGGAGCTAATGGGACGCGCCCCCAGGCCAGAGTGGGCCGGCCTAAGCAGGAAACAAGCATAGTCCATGCCCGTAGCCACCATTCCCCTCGTCTTCTTCACCTCCTTTGGAGTGGGCTTCTCAGGAGCGGTATCTCCGGGGCCTCTCCTGGCCTACAACATTAGAGAGGCCATGGGGAGGGGTTTCATAGCTGGGCCCTTGATAGTTGTAGGGCACGCTATCCTGGAACTGGCGGTGGTCATAGGGCTGGCCATGGGTGTAAGCCGCTTCCTTGAGGATAGCCCCGCCCTTGCGGCCATAGGGTTTCTGGGAGGCCTTTTCCTCCTGTGGATGGGTTGGGGCATGGTACGGAGCCCTGCCAGGTACCTGCCTCTGGAAGGCACCCCCTCCTCCACAGCCCGCGGGCCGGGGCAGCCTATTCTGGGAGGCGTTCTGGTCAGCCTGTCCAACCCTTTCTGGAGCATATGGTGGCTCACCGTAGGACTGGGCTATTTGGTGTGGTCCCGCGACCTGGGAGTGGCCGGCGTGGCCTCCTTCTACACCGGCCACATAATGTCTGACCTGGTCTGGTACAGCCTGGTGTCCTTTGCCGTGGCCTCGGGCAGGCGGTTCATCAGTCCACGGGTCTATACGGGCCTCATGATAGTGTGCGGGCTCTTTCTGCTCGCCTTGGGAGGCTACTTCATCTCCTCAGGGGTGGGATTTTTGACCGAGTAACCCTACCATCAGGCAAAGCGCAACAGAGGGTGTGCTCTCCTTTTTATCACGTTTATCACGCCAAACGCCGCTCATGGTGCGCCCTTCGGCTGACACTCAGGGCAGGCTCTCAAGGCCGAAGACTCCAGGGCGAGCAGTTTATTGCGCTCATGGTGAGCTTGTCGAACCATCGTGGCGAGCTACTTGGCTCGCTAACCCTTCGGCAGTCCCAGGGCGAGCGGTTTAAGTCCACCAATTTTGGCTTGCCTCTACAACAGCCGCTAAAACTGTGGGTCCGGGCCGAGCCCAGCGCTGAGGGTTTGTTAGCGATAGGTCTTGAGCTATCAGCCGGAGGTACTTGCTGCTGCTCAAGTCGGTGGAGGTGGTATGCCTCACCTTACACAGGCTGAGGCCATCTATTCATCTCTCCCAGCTCGTAGAGAACGGCGGTGGCGGCCACCAGGGCGGCCGTCTCCGCACGGAGGATGCGGGGGCCCAGGCTCACGGAAAGAATACCCCTGGAGCGGGCGAACTCCACCTCCTCCTGGGTGAAGCCACCTTCGGGCCCGATGAAAAGGCTCACCCCGGGTTCTCCAGAGGGCCTCCCTTCCTCTCCTCTCAGGGCCTCCCTCAGGTTCACCGTGTCTTCACCCTCCCAGGGTAACAGGCGTAGACCCTGGGCACTATCGCAGGCATCTAAAAAGCTCATCGGCAAACCCAGGAGGGGAATCCTTCCGCGTCCGCACTGCTCTGCCGCCTCCGAAACTATCTTGCGCCACCGGTGATACTTGCTGGTGAACCAGTCCTCCCCACCTCTACGCACTGACCGCTGGCAGAAGACGGGAACGAAGGAGGAGATGCCCAGTTCGGTGCCCTTCTGAAGCACCATCTCAAATTTCCCCCCCTTCAAGACACCCTGATACAGGACCAGTCTGGTTCTGGGTTCTCCCAGAGATGGCGACCTCCTTTTGACGATCCCCTCCACGGCACCTCTGTCTACCCTCTTCAACTCCACACCGTATTCCCATCCGGTATCGTCCAGGACGGTGATCTCGTCTCCAGGCCGAAGCCTCAGAACGCTGCGGATCCGGTGGGCCGCATCACCCCCCAGGGCAACCAGTTCTCTTTCAATGGACTGTGGTGGAACAAAGAAACGGTGCATATCAAAAGGAAAGATCACACCGACCGGGACGCCACAATGGCGACCCAGTCGCCCTGAGTGATAACCCTATTAACAGCGAGGCCGGCTTGCATCAGGCTCGCCTCAACCTCTTTCTTCTTGTCCAGTATCATACCCGAGGCCACCAACAGTCCTCCCGGCTTCAGGGCGGCTGCCAGGTCTTGTGCCATTCGTGAGACTACCCAGGCCGATATGTTGACCAGGGCCAGATCGAAGGCGCCTGGCTGGACTCGGGGGGAAGGGAGGCTGCCCGACGCCAGCTTGACCTTAGTTCCCACTCCGTTGGCACGTACATTTGCCCTGGCGACCTTTACGGCGATGGGGTCCATATCCAGTGCCAGAACCATTTCGGCGCCCATCTTGACAGCGGCGATGGAAAGGATACCGGAGCCTGCCCCCACGTCCAGGACCGCCATACCCGGCCTTATCAGATCCTCGAGTTCGCACAGGCACATATGAGTGGTGGGATGATAGCCCGTACCAAAGGCCATGCCTGGGTCCAGGTCTATGACAACCTCGTGGCCCTGGGGCTGGTATTCACGCCAAGTCGGCCTGATGACGAGGCGTCTGCCCAGGTGCAAAACGTGGAAGTGCTCCTTCCAGGCCTCCTCCCACTCCTCCGGCCCAAGGATACGCTCCTGAAGAGGTGAAAGGGGCGCCACCTTTGAGATCAACCGTACGCCCAGGTCTATGTGGCTGCGCCTGTCCTTGGTAGAGGAGTTAACAGGCAGGTACGTCCTCACGATGGCCCAGTGGTCGTCCTTGGGCCCGGTCTCTCCCTCATCGGGGTTGAAACCACCCGCCATCTCAACGGCAACCCCCCCTTGGCCATACCGGTGAAAGACCTGGGACAGGGGCTCTACGTACTCTTGGGGTGTCCTGACGCTGAGTTCAAGCCACCTAGAGCCTTTACGCATATCCGCTATGTACCAGCCTACCTCTTCTGATTGGCCACTCCAGGGAAGAGCCGCATAGGGAGCCGATGATGTGGAGCCTTCTGTGCCAGGCAAGGAAACAACGAGGTTGCAGGGCGGCTACAATAGAGAGGCGGTGTGACAAGTTGCCTATCCAGGGCCCCCGTCTGTACCAGCAAAGGCATCCTTTATCTTGTCAAACCAGCTCTTGCCGTCCTGAGGGACCGCCTCCGGCTTCCCCAGGGTCTTGCTTAGCTCCTCAAGAAGGCGTCTCTGCTCTGGGTCCAGGGAGCGAGGAGTGACGACCAACACATTGACCAGTTGGTCTCCCCTGCCACCACCTCGAGGAAGGGGCACCCCTTTACCCTTGATGCGAAGCACCATGCCGGATTGCACACCCGATGGTATTGCTAGCTGCTCCTTGCCATCCACCGTCTGTACTTCTATTACGTCTCCCAAGGCCGCCTGGGCATAGTTGATGGGCACCTGGCAAAGGACGTCGTACCCCCTGCGTGTGAAGAAGGGGTGGGGCTTCACGTTAAGATGCAAGTACAGGTTGCCCGGTCGTCCGCCGCTGACACCGGCCTCCCCTTCGCCGGTGAGACGAATCCTATTATCGTTCTCCACGCCGGCGGGTATATCAACCTGCAATCTCCGCGACTTGCGTTCTCTACCAGAACCACGACACTGGGAGCAGGGTCGGTTGATCACCTTGCCTTCCCCCCGGCAGGTACTACACGTGGACACGTGCACGAACTGGCCGAATATGCCCTGCTGAGCCCGGCGTACCTGACCGACCCCATTGCAGTTAGGACAGCGCTGGATACCTTCGCCGGGCTCGGCCCTAGTGCCCCGGCATCGACTGCATGTCTCGTAACGCTCAATCTCCACCTCTTTCCGGGTACCAAAGATGGCCTCCTCGAAGGAGATGGTCATAGTGTACTGGAGGTCAGCGCCATTCCGTGCCGAGGTCTGGGTGCGAGACCCGAAACCGCCAAAGAAGGCCTCGAAGATGTCGCCGAAGCCTGCAAAGGTTTCAAACCCCTCGAAGCCCCTATCTGCGCCCAGACCCACGTGACCAAACCGGTCATACTGGGCCCTCTTGTCGTGGTCGCTAAGAACCTGGTAGGCCTCGTTGATCTCTTTGAACTGATCCTCAGCCCCGTGATTCTTGTTGCGGTCCGGGTGGTACTCAAGGGCCAGCTTTCGGAAGGCCTTCTTGATCTCCTCTTCCGAAGCGTTTCGAGGAACCCTCAGGATCTCGTAGTAGTCCCTTCTCTTGGTGGTCATACGTATCTTAACTCTCGGACATTGTTTCTCATTATAGTTAACAAGTTAGGCGCGTCACAAGGCAAACTCGTCTAACCACCCAGTATAACCCCTTTCACAACCCTTTACAAAGCAACACATCGAGGACCCCGGTACTCGATGTGTTGAAAGATCAAGGCTACCCTCGAAAACTAAGATGGCCTTCCGTAGGCCTCCACAACCTGCTTATCCATAATGGCGGAGAGGTATTTCACCCCACCAATGACTCTGGGGTAGGCCATACGGGTAGGGCCTACAACTGCCATGGCTCCCGCCGCCTCTCCGGAGACCCCGTAACGACATACTACAACGCTGAGGTGGCGCAAGGCGTCCTCCATGTTCTCGCCGCCTATTTGCACCTTAACGATCCCGCCCTCGGGCACATCCTCCAATACCACATGAATAAGGGTCTCATCCTCCAGGCACGCCACGATCTCACGGAGCTTCTGACTCTCCGAAAACTCCGGCTGAGTCATGAGATAGCTCAGGCCATCCACAAAATGGCTGCTATGACCGAGCCGGTCCTCCTCTTGCATTACATGGATGACCGTTTCTACCAACTCCACCTCAAAAGGAGACAACTCGAGACGTTTGGACTCCATCTCTTGCCAGCCCAAGCCGGTTAGCTCCGCATTAAGCTTGTGAGCTGCCGCCGTTAGGCCCTCAAGGCCGGTTGGTTCCTGGAGAGAGATCAAACGCTGGCGAATTTTGGTCTCTTGAAGAACCACTACGATCATGGCCAGGAACTCTTGTAGTTGGGTGACCTCTAAATGTCGTAGTCTCGACATGGGCGCCTTGGGAAAGGTGATTACAGCCATGTTTTCCACCAGCCGGGCCAGGACGGAGGTAGCCATCTTGATCCACCCCTCTGGATCCCTGCCAGCCTGGCTAAGCTGGTGCCTTGCCCTCTCCCTTACTTCAACAGGGAGCTCTATGGTCTCAGGGAGGGTCGAGACGTAGTATCTGTACCCCTTGTCCAGCGGCACCCTGCCAGCCGACGTGTGGGGCCTCGTTATGTAACCGTCCTCTTCAAGGTCGACCATCTCGTTACGCACGGTGGCAGAGCTAACACCCAACCCGTGCCTGCGAACGATGGTATCAGATGCCACGGGGTTTGCCGTCACAATATACTCGCCGACTATAGCCTTTAAGATGGTACCTTTTCTTTCGGTTAGCATGGCCGGGTTCCCCGTACGATAGGCGCAATGGGCGCTAGCTTGGCAACGTTCATCCTCAGTTCGAATTTAGCATGAGCCCTTCGGGCTGTCAAGACACTGTATGTACTCGTTCATAATGATGGGTGACAGTGGTAGAGTGGCACTAATCACCTGGACGAGTATACTATCTTCAGGCCCAGGCGTTGGCAACACAATCGAGGATGTTGGTGAGGAAGGTGGCATAGACAAAAAAAGAACTGCGGTATAATAACCGCAGTATAAGTCCGATCCTCTTCACATAGCAGCAATTGGAGGCCGTCACCCCCCCATTGCGCAACACCGCCGTCCTTTGAAAGTATGAACCTTTCAGGACGGGAGGTCAATTATGGTCGTCGACATTGCTAGGCCATCGTATTCAGGCATCTATCCGATTGCCGACGCAGCGGTTCTCATCCGTGCCACTGGCCCGCCTAGTGCCAAAAGGCCATTCTCTCTCTCCACACAACGCCTCTACCGTTGGGTGCACGAAGGGCTGAGTGGACGTTATTTGACTGGCCTTAGAGGTGATGACGTTGCGCTCACCTTTCTTGACCTCGTGACTATGCGGCTCATAGCTGCCTTTCGTTCCCACGGTGCAAAGCCAAAGGAACTCAAAACAGCGCATGAGGAGTTACAGAAGTTCACAGGCTCGTCGCACCCGTTTGCCACCGAGCAGCTATGGGAAGAGGGTCCAGACGTGTTCTTCAAGATAGATGGAGTTCCGTTCGCTGTGTCTCGTCGCTGGCAGAGGGCCCTTGCCTTCATTGAGAAGAATCTTAAGCCTGTCCACAATCTAATGTTCGGGCCAGACAAGATAGCAGAGACCTGGGAGCCCGAACCCGGCATACTCCTTGATCCCGCAATCTCATTCGGCGCCCCCTGCATAAAGGGCACGAGAATCTCAACAGAGGTACCATGGGCATTACGTACAGCAGGGGACGAACCGGAACTGATAGCGCAAGCCTATGGCGTGCCTCTGCGACAGGTCAAGGTAGCCATTGCCTGGGAAGAGAAACTCGGCGAACTCGCGGCATAAGGATGTCACATACTGCTACGATGAGAGCCTGCCTCCCTGTATAGGCCGTGTTCTCGCAGCAGTTGGATATCTAGTTGTCCTCGTTCCCAAAGG
>SDBU01005255.1_pt1 | contig 15561 bp, 8 predicted proteins | sample 2277071 | NCBI WGS metagenome assembly SDBU01 (sample SAMN10397929, study PRJNA504765) | marine sediment metagenome | isolation source: marine sediment core GS08_GC12, 126 cmbsf | place: Arctic Ocean: Gakkel Ridge, Loki's castle | collected 2008
CGCAGAAGCATGCCCTCACCGATCGCCGGCCCATGGGTCCAGACATCAGCGTGGCGGGGGTCCGTTAGCGCATGCTTCTGCGAGCAGAAGCATGGCACCGAGAAATTGGGGGCATGTATCCAGCGTGGCGGAGGTCCGCCAACGCATGCTTCTGCGAGCAGAAGCATGGCACCCGCGGAGCAGAAGCATGGCGCCCGCGAGCCGCCATCGGCCACCCACAAGCCTTCGGCTTGAAGGTGCCACCCGCCATGGCCGCCCCGGTCACTCCTGCCCGAAGGTCCCCGGGGGGAGGGCCTCCTTGAGTTCGTCGAGGAACGCCTCGTCGCACGAATAGCCGAGCCCTTGGGCGACCCGGACGGCCTCGAGGGCCCCACGGGCCCGGCCGCGACGGAAGTACGACACGGCCAGGTGGTAGTACGCCACCGGCAGTTCCTCCTCGTCGTCCCAGTACAAGGCGATGGCCCGATGGTAGTCGGCTATCGCCCGGCGGTGCTTGCCGAGCTCGGCCCACACCTGCCCGCGGGCGTGGTAGCCCTCGGCGTACTTCTCCCTCAGGGCGATGGCCTCGTTGGCGTCGGTGAGGGCACGCTCGCAATCCCCGGCCGCACACAGGGCCAGGGCCCGGTTCTTGTAGGCTTCGGTGTAATCGGGGTCCAGCTCGATGAGCCTGTCGAACTCCGCCACGGCCTCGTCCAGCCGGCCCTGGCGGAGGTAGATCTCCCCCCGCTCGTTGTAGGCGATCAGGTAATCGCTCTCCAACTCGATCGCCCGGCTGTGGCAGGTGAGCGCCTCGTCCAGCCGGTCCAGCCGTTGCAGGCAGAGGCCCATGTCGTGCCACCCCTCAGGATCGGCCGAATCGATCGCCCGGGCCCGATCGAAGCTGTCGAGGGCTTCCTCGCACCGCCCCAGGTGCATCAGCGCGTGGCCTTTGCCGGCCCACACTTCCGGATGCTCGGCATCCAGCGCCAGCGACGCTTCGAAGCACTCCGCCGCCTCGGCCGTGCGAGCCAGGGATGCCAGACACCGCCCCTTGTGATACCACGCCTCGGCGCAGTCCACCCCCGCCTCGATCGCCCCCTCGAAACACGCCACCGCCTCGGCGTGCTGCCCCTGGTGCAAAAGGTACAGCCCCCCCTCGATGTAGTCCGCGCCGGTCATGCGAGCACTGTAGCGGATCGCCCACAGCCCGCCAAGGGGGCCGGGCCAGTCCGGGCCCCTGCCGAGAGAGTCGTCACGGGACTCTCCTCAGGTAACGGCAAGGGCTTGACCCGACGCCGGGCAGCCGTTAAACAGAACATCGCCCTCTCTACAGGCGATCTGCCTATGATGGCGTGGAATGTGCGGAGCCAGGGACGCACACAACTGCGGCCTCGTAGCGACCTCGGTTGGGCGGCCCTTTGCATCCTCTCGGCCCTAAGGAGATGACCATGCGACTTCATGCTGGCTGCGCGAGTCCTTTCGCCGCGTGCCTGATCGCCGCGATCGCCTTCACTGCCGGGGCGGGCCCGGCGTCCTCTCGGGCCAAAAAGACGTCCCCCGGTTCGAAGTCAGGGCAGGCCGTGGCCCGGGACACTCCCCCCAAGCCCAAGTCGCCCGAGGAGCTGATCGAGCCGGCCCCACGGCCGAGCGTGTTGGACGAGGCCGTAAGAGAGCTGCTCGGTGAGGTGCGGGAAGAGGGGGCGCCGAGGACCAAAAGGCTGTTGGCGCTGCGGAAGCTGGGGGAACTGGAGAGCGACCACGCGATCTGGGCGCTCGCCGACCTGCTTACCGACAAAGACTTGGCCGTCGTCCGGGCGGCGTCGAGCGCGCTGGTCATGCGCGACCATGAGAAGGTCCAGGGCGCGGTGCTGGCCGCGCTGGCCACCGTCGGCAGCGAACGGTGGGACCCGATCATCGAGCCCAAGCAGCGCGCCGCATGGCGAGCGCTGAGACTGCATCGCATCGAGAGCCCTAAGATCTGGTCTCCCGCCGCAGGGAGCTCGACAATTGGGAACTACACACTCACGGCCGCGAAAGGGCCCGAGAAGGGGGCGAGAGAAGTACACATGGCGGCGGCAATATCCACACCCGTGAGAGACCGCGCGGGCAAGCGTATCGTCGTCAAGCGCATCCAGGAGGCGATCACCAAGTACGACCCCCATGGGCAACTGGTCTGGGCGAAGGTCATTGCTGTCACCCCGGCCGGCACGTCGATTACCGGCCACAGTCGCAAGCCCGTCACGATCGGTCATGCGAGCCGCCTGGCGAAGTTGGCATCTCAAGTGGAACGGACCCGCCGTGACGATTTCAGGAGTGCCGGCACGCTGTACACCGCCATCCCGGCACAGGACCAGCGGCTGCTCAACGCCGGACTTGCCATGATCGGCCGTACACGGAACGGACTCAGTGTCGTCAAGGCCTGGAAAGCCGCGCGGGCCAAGGTGCAGTAGATGCCGGGCAGCCGTTAAACAGAACATCGGCCTCTGTACAGGCGATCTGCCTATGATGGCGTGGAATGTGCGGAGTTAGGGACACACACAACTGGGCTCTCGCAACGGCCTCGGTTGGGCGGCCCTTTGCATCCTCTCGGGCGGAACAGGTGTCCGGCGGACCGAAGTCAGGGCAGGTCGTGGCCCGGGACACTCCCCCCCAGCCCAGGTCGCCCGCCATGCCGTGAACGGTTGCGCCTCCGGAAAGAGCTTGCAGAGGTCCGGAAACGCGATAGAATCATCGCAAAGGCCCGCGACGGTCGTGGGCGTGAGGCCTTCGGGGAAATCCTGGTCTGTCAAGAGGAGAAGCTGTGATGAAGAAGATGCGACACACAATGCCAATTCTCCTGGTAGCAATGTTTCTGTTGTCTGGGCATGCCATTGCGGAAGCAGGCGAGACGCCGCCTGCCGAGTTTCGATTGGCCAATGTATTCAATAGCAAGATGGTCCTGCAATGCGATAAAGAGGTAACCGTCTGGGGGTGGGCGAAGCCTGGCGCGTCGGTCACGGTTACTGTTTCGGAAGATGCGAAACTGATCGCGGCGTATCAAAAACAGAAGACGGCGCCGGCCGCTTCAACGGAATACAAGGCGATTCTAACGTATGCCGAGGTCAACGCCCCGAACTTCCCCGTTCAGACCGTGACTGCGAAAGCGGCCGAGAGCGGGACTTGGGAAGTCAAGCTCAAAGCGATGCCCGCCGGCTTCAAACCGAAGGTTCTCCTGGCGAAGTCGGGGGATGCGGCCATTGCCCTTGACGATATTCTCGTCGGCGAAGTTTGGCTTTGCACCGGGCAAAGTAACATGGTGATGCAGACCTATTACCTGGAAGACCTGGATGGCTCTCGCGAGTACCCGGCTATTCGTCACTTCCGAGAGGACAAGAGCTGGTACCGTCCTGCTGACGATCTTGCCAGGCAGGCCAACTGGTCACCTGTCAAGCGACGGGGCATCACCGCCATTGGATTCCTGTTTGCTCGCTATCTCCAAACCCATTTGAAGGTTCCCGTCGGAATCATGGACGTCTCGCGCGGTGGAACCACCGGCGATGCATGGTGTTCGCGGGAAGCGCTGCAATCCATCAAGGCGCCTGTTATTCAAGACGCGCTCAAGAAATATGACGCAGAAACGGCCCTTTGGGAAACGGAAGCGTCTCGGCAATCGATCCTCAAGAAATGGGAAGCGGACGTTGCCACCAAGAAAACCGAGCATGAAGCCACAGTTGCCAAAGCGAAGGCCGAAGGCGAGAAACCGCCGTCAGCATTCCGTCCGCCGGGAAAACCGGGCGACGCTCGTGAAGCCTGGTCACCTCCAGCGGGCAAGTTCAATATCTCGGTCTATCCGATCCGCAAATTACCGATCCGCGGCGTCCTGTTCTATCAAGGAGAGAATAACTGTTTCGGCGGCGGTTGGACGAAATATGAACATACGCTCCCGAAAGTGATTGAATCGTTCCGCGCAGCTTACGGCGACGCGGAACTTCCGTTCGGCATCATCGGTCTGCCAGGCTGGGGAACGCAACCGACCGACGAAGAGAACGTCATGTGCTCGCCGAATGTCCTCATTCGTGACATTCACACCCGAACGCATAACAGGATGAAACAGGTGGGCCTCGTCCAGACCTACGATCTGGGCGATGGCTATATCCACCCCGGCGACAAGCGGCCTGTGGCCGAACGGGCGGCGCGATGGGCACTCTTCTTTGTCTATAACAAAGGGGTGCAACATCGCGGCCCGAAATATACGCGCATGGAAACAGACGGAAGCAATATCTATCTCTATTTCGATTACGATCCGCATCTTCGGTCGGATGCGAGAATCGAGAAATACAAACCCCCATGGGCCGTCGTTCCGAATCCCAAGCCGGGTGGAAGGGCCAAGATCCGCGGCTTTGTGATCGCGGGCAAAGACCGACGCTGGTATCCAGCGGAAACGCAGCAGGATATGAAACGGGTTGCACTGCGCGTCTGGAGTCCGTTTGTCGCCGAGCCGGTTGCCGTTCGATACGCATGGGGAAGTGGCGCGGAATATGCCAACGGGACCTCTGGTTGGGACCATCCTGTCCCTTCGTTCCGTACGGACGATTGGCCATTGCCAACGCTTGAGGAGTTCACGAGGAACCGTGACCTGGCGAAGTATTATGCCGCCGACCGAATGATCCGAGAAGCGTTAGTGAACCTGCCAAAGAATGAACTGGCGGCCGCGAGGGCCGCGGAGAAGCTGAAAAAGGGTTCGCAGTACAAGCAGCAGTTGCTGTATAAACAAGCGGCTTTAGAATCGATCGTTGCCGACATGGGAAAAGGTTGGCTCGCCAGCAATATCAATTCTAAATCGCCCGAACTGGAGAAACGAGTTGTTGAGCTTGAAGAGCTTATCAAAGCAATCAAGAAAGAGATCGCCAAGGTTGAAGAATGATCGGACGGCAGGGAAGCGATAGAATCGAGGCTGGCGGCGGGCGTTCCGTCGCCGCGAATGCTGCTGTTTCGCCGGTCGCCCTGCGGGCACCCTCCGCGACAGCCGCCGAAACGTTAGCCATGCAGACGGTTGCCCCTTGTGCCAACCCGGAATCCGGCCAGCGCATGGGGAGAAGCTGAGGAGAAGTCAGTATGCGAATTCAACATTATGCTCTGTTCGGGGCCATCTTGCTCTGCGTGGCGATGACGTCAACTTTTGCGGATGTGCTGCCCGCAGGCCGTCCCTACCCCGAGTTTCAGATCGGCGTGACTGGCATCTGGGCCAAGATTCCAGACAACCCGCCAAGGGCGCCGAAGGATGCTCCCCCTGTAAAGAGAGAGTTGCTCGTTACCAAGACCACCGCGAACACACCCGCGGCGGGGAAGTTTCAAGAGGGGGATGTGTTGCTGACCGTCAATGGCAAATCGCTCGAGATTCAGGACCCGCGACCTGTTCTCGGCACCGCCATCAACAAGGCGGAGGGCTCTGACGGGAAAATGACGTTCGGTATCACACGAGGCAAGAAGAAGCTCGACGTTACGATTACCCTCAAAGTCATTGGCAGCTATAGCAAGACATGGCCTGAAAATTGTAAGAAATCGAAAGTAATCCTTGATGAAACAATCGCTTTCCTTTTGAAACAGGAAATCAAGCCTTCCATCAACGGTTACCTGGAAATGCTCTTCTTGCTTGCGACCGGCGATGACAAGTATTTGCCATTGCTCAAGAAGTTTGCCCACGAGGATACTACACGTCGTGTTTCCACGCGCGGCCTGTCGAACTGGGGGAACGGCTATCGGGGGATTTTCCTTGCCGAGTATTATCTGCGAACGGGGGACAAGAAAGTCTTGCGGAAATTGAAGGAACTTTGCGACGTTGCCACGGCCGGCCAGTACTATGGCGGTTGGGCGCATGGCCCTGTCGCGGGGCCCGGATACGTCACCGGCGGGCACGTTCACGCGGCAGGTGGGGCCGTTCTGATTACTCTGGTCTTAGGCCGGGAATGCGGTCTCGATGTCGATGAAGATTCTTATGACAAGGCGTTGACTCTCTTCCATCGCTATGCCGGACACGGAACCGTCCCATACGGGGACCACCACCCGACAATGTTCTGGAGCGACAACGGGAAGAGCGCGATGGTCGCGACCGCGTTGTCGCTGCTGCCTTACGAGAAATTCCAGGATGCCGCCATGGTCATGGCGCTGAGTGTCACCGACTCTTATGGCAATAGCGAAGGCGGACACGGCTCTTCGTTTACGAATCATCTCTGGCGAGGGCTTACGGACGTTCTGGTCGCAGAGAGATTTCCGAAGAACTATCGTCGTCACAAGGACATGAAAGCCTGGTATTACGATTTAGCGCGACTCCCCGGCGGCGGGTTCAAGAGTCCTCCTTCCTGGCATAATGCGATCGGCGGGAAGCCCACATATCAAACGGGCCTGCTCGCGTTCGCTTACGTCTCGTATAAGAAACAACTGCGCATTAACGGCAAGCCGCGAACGAAATACAGCGTCAAGCACAAGCCGACGAAGGCCGAACGGGAGCTTCCCTACACCGACGCCCATATCCCAACGTTCTGTGCCGGTGGCAGTGAGATGGGTCTGGATCCGCACGAAATCCGAAACATCTTCTTGATAACCTACGATGAGAAGGGAAACACGCTTCCCAGGATGGCGGCCCCTTGGACGCCGCATCCAAAAACGAAGAAGATGCCCCTTTCGTGGTATGTGACGATGATGCGTCATTACGACCCGGACGTGCGAACCTGGGCCGCCCATTATGTCGGCTACGCGGGGGAGCCCGCCATTCCAGAAATCCTCAAGGCACTCAAAAGCGACGACGACCGCCTCCGTGTCGCGGGCCTGGAGGCGATTTCAGGGGTGCTATTCTGGGGCGTCGGATTCGCGAAGCTGAACATTACGCCCGAGATGATCGACAAACACTTCTTGCCCTATATTATCGGCCCGTTGAAGGACCCGAAGGCCCCGATGTGGGAGAAGCGACATGCCCTGATGACGCTTGCCGTCGCGTCGAAGGAGACGGTGAAGAAGAACCTCCCCCTCATCGAGCCCTATTTCCACGATGATGAATGGTGGCTTCGTGTTGCCGCCTTCACGGCCGTTCGTCCGTTGGTGGCAGAAGGCGACGTCTTACGGCCCTATCTCAAGAGTATGCTCAAGAGCTTTGCCGAGGATCGAACTCTCGCTTCCCGTCGTTGGGGGGTCAAGCATTTGCTCCTGCAGATTCTCAAGAGCAATGACACCCTTCGCGACGAACTCATCCAAGGCATGGCGCGAGCGATGAACTCTGTAACTATTCGTGGCGAGATGTGCCTCCAAAAGACGGATCCCAACGACTTCCCGAAAGAAGTTCAGGCGATCTCCACGGAAAACCTGCGGAGGATCGATGCGAATAACCTCTTCGAGATGTTGCGATATATCGACATGACGAGTCACGCGAAACATACGATCCTGTTTTTGCCTGTCATTGAAAGGGTATACCCCGACCTCTCGAATCAGCATGCCAATTGGGTGTTCATCGGGGCCCGCTGGGGAAATATCGGTTATGTCAAGATCGCCCAAAAACTTGGGAAAGACGCAAAGCCGGTCATCGCCAGCATGAAAAGGCTGTTGCCGGACGTCAAGAAACGAGTCAAAGCAAGACCCTCTGACGAAAAGTATTTCAAAGATGCCGTGGAATCGGCTACCAAGGTGATCCAGGAATACGAGAAGAAATATGGTGTCGTCAATCCTTAACCGATAAGGCTGTTCTGCGCAGCCCTTGTTCAGGATGGCGCGATTCCCGCGGGGGGCGGCGGTGTTCTATGGGGTATGTCGTCCCGGACGCCATGACCCCGTGGCGCGCGGCGAACACGGCCGAGGACAAGACACGTGGGGAACAGGAGAACATCGATGAAGCGAACCGCACTGATTATCCCCCTGCTGATCCTGAGTGTCAGCATTGCCGCCCCGGCCGCGGGGAAGGCCGAGAAGGGCCCGTTGAGGGTTTTCGTCCTGACCGGGCAGTCGAACATGCAGGGCAAGGGCAAGATTGACCACCTCGAAGAGCTGGTCGCCGCCAAGGACGAGTACAAGCACCTCAAGGCCGGCGGCGAGTGGGTGCGGCGCGGCGACGTGTGGATCAAGTACTGGGACAAGATGGGCAAGCTGACAGTGCGCTACGGCAGCCCGGAAGACCGTATCGGTCCGGAGTTCGCCTTCGGCCACGTCGTCGGCGACAAGCTGAAAAACCAGGTGCTGATCATCAAGGTCGCGTGGGGCGGCCAGAGCCTCGGCCGCGACTTCCGCCCGCCAAGCTCGGGCTTACCCAGCGACGAAGTACTGCAGAAGATCGTCGATCGGACCAACGAGCGCAACAAGCAGCGAAAGCGGCCGCTGACGACGCTCGCGGAGTGCAAGGGCCGGTACGGGCAGCGGTACCGCGACCTCGTCAAGGAGGTGCACACCGTGCTGGCCGACATCAAGAAGTTCTTCCCCGAGTACGACGGGTCCGGCTACGAGCTGTCGGGGTTGGTGTACTTCCAGGGCTTCAACGATGTCATCAACAACGAGTACCGCGCCGAGTACGGCAAGAACATGATCAACTTCATCCGCGATATCCGCAAGGATCTCGGCGTGGCGAAGCTCCCGATCGTCATCGGCGAGCTCGGCATGGCCGGCGTTGAGGTGAACCCGCGATACGCCGAGAAACACTACTCCATGCGGAGGGCCCAGGAAGCCCCGTCGAAGATGCGCGAGTTCAAGGGCACCGTGGCCTACGCCAAGACGGCCCGCTACGTCGTGGCCGAAGGGAAGGGCTATGACGGCGGCTACCATTACCGCGGCCGGGCGGACACGTTCTACAAGATCGGCGAGTCGTTCGCCAACGCGATGCTCGCAATGATCGACGAAACGCCCACCCCCAACGAAGACGCCGTCAAGGCCGCCGCCAAGGCCGCCGAGAGCAAGTAAGCTCGGATTTCCCGGATGAGGTCATCTGTCATGGTACAATAGGATATCGCTTATACCCGTAAACACGGGCTGATCTTGACATGGAAGGTAAGAATGGCGAGCAATCCAATGGGTGAAGCCAGCAGGGACGCTCTTCGGGTGGGGTTGGACGGGGAGGGTATTTGCGGACCGTTCATGAACCCCTCCGCGAGGGTCGGTCTGCCGGCCATCATGGCCTGGGACCGGCCCGATTGTCCCGTCATCCAGCAGAGAAGACGATTGCGGATGCTCGGGTCAGCGATACAATCGTCACAAAGGCCGACGGTGGTCGTCGGCGAGAGGCTATCCAGGACATTCCGGATCCAGGGCATCCCGGATCCGTGATCCAGGAGGAAGCACATGCACAAGCGCCGACACAGCACTTGTCCCCTACTGACGGGAGCGTTTGTCTTCATCGCAGTATCTCTTGTCATATCAGCGGATGCCTTCGCAATAAGAGACGCAACAAATCAGGGTCGCTGGAACAAGCCATGCAAGAACGGTCCCGATGCAGTCGTGCCGGGCTTCCTTGTGAACATGGGCCCGACCGGTGCGAGAGGTATCCTCAAGGCGCGTTCCTATGTTGTCAAATACATCTTTCCCTCATCGCCGGCTTCGGGTGTTCTGAAACTCGATGACGAGGTGTATGGCGCCAACGGCAAGGAGTTCGCGACACACACTTTCGGGGGGGGCAAGCATGGCCTGGCAGGGCCGATGCGGGATCTGGGTCTGGCCATAGAAGACAGCGAAGGCAGCGACGGTGTCTTGCATCTCATGCTAAGACGCGGTGGAGCGAGTCAGACAGTTGCCGTACAACTCGAGAAGCTGGGGCGATTTGCCGACACCTTCCCGGTCAATTGCAGGAAGACCGAAATCCTTAAGGCGCGGGCCTACAGATACCTGATGAACCATCCCGGTGGACTTGGTTCTCAGGGGCGCTGTGTCGCAACGCTGGCAATGCTCAGCTCTGATGATCCCAAGGTGTTTGCCGCCGGCAAACGGTTGGCTCAGTCCTGGAACAGGCCATACAACAAAAGTACATGGTCATGGCATCTGGGATTCCAGGGCATAACGCTGGCGGAGTACTACCTGCTGACAGGGGACAAGGCGGTTCTGGGGACGCTTGCGTCCACAATGGATCTGCTCAGACATGCCCAGTGGAAGGGACCGAAGATCCAGCGATGGAAGGCCAAGGAGTTCAAGAATGTCGATCAGGCGACTCTTGATCGGCATCAAGCGCTCTACGAAGGTGGCTTTGGTCACTGTCCCTACCCCGAGGTCGTACGCCGCGGGGGAGGCGGCTACGGTCCCATGCAGCGTCCCACATACCTGGCCATTCTGGCCTGGCAGCTGGGCAAGCAATGCGGCATTGAAGTGAAGCACCCGGGCATTGAGACGGGTTTCCAATTCGTGGAGTATGGCACCAACATGGCCGGTCTCACTGCCTATGGCGGTGAGTTTACATTGAACAATGGCCCGATTGATCCTGCGAGATGGAAGTCCAGTACCAGGAACGGCTGCTCACATAAATCCGGCATGGCGTATCTGCTATACAGACTGTCCCCGGAGCGACCGGAATCAGCAGGGAAGATGAAGCTGCATCTTTCGAACATAGATGCCGCCTACAAGGACATGCCGGACGGACATGCGTGTCCGATGATGGGACTTGTCTGGGGTTGGGCGGGCGTCTATGCGTCTGATGACGTCGCGCTCAAGAAGAAGATCACCAACTACTATAAGGCCTGGATAAACCTGGCACGCTGTCACGGCAGTGACTCATACGTGATCCTCCCCGGCCGCAACTACGCCGACGGCTCCTACTATCGCGACAACATCCGTAACCACACCACGGCATCGATAGCATTTCTCTACAGTTATTCAACACCGAAGTGCCAGGTGCAGGGCGTCAGCGTCTCGATACCCGGAGTCAATCACCTCGCCCTGAAGGGGGCAGAGGCTCTAGCTTACAAATCAATACTGAGGAAGTCCTATGGCGCCGGCGCGAAGGCGCTCAGTGCGTTGCCTGATGTCGACGACCCCAAGAGTACCGCCGGCAAGATCATGGCGCACATCGCCAAATGCTCCGAGGCCGCTCTGCAGGACCTCGCCGCATTGGAGCAGAAGGGCGAGTGGTTCGCTCTTGAGGAGAGTTTGAAGAAGGCTCTGCCTGCATACCGTGGTGTGCCCGCATTCGACAAGCAGGCGACACACTGGCGCGAGGCACTTGCCAGCAAGGAGGGCAAGCAGATGGTCACGGCCCACAGGCTCTTCCTAGCTGGGTACTATGGTTCAGCAATGACTGCCTTGAAGGGAACGGATGCACGGGAGACTGTGGCAGCGGCTGCGGCCGTTCTTCTGGAAACGGTTGAAGGTGCGGTACGGGAATATGTCGATCGCTGCAAGGCCCTGTACGAGCAGGGGGAGTGGAACACGCTCAGGAGCACGCTCGCTCGGGAGCGGAAGAGGATGAAGGGCGCGTCACTGTTTGACGCAAGCTGCGCGAAATGGGATGCGGCCCTGAAGAGCAGCTCTGGCGATCGGATCATCAGCGCGGACAGGATGTTCAGCAGCGGCCAGTTGGGCGCTTCGGCAAAGGCCCTGGCCGCTGTCGCAACAGACAGCACTGCCGCATCGGAAGTGAAGGCAATCGCCAGGACCGTTGAAACACGGGTCGAAGCCAAAGTCCAGAGCCTGCTCAAGGCATTCCTTGTGTACGAGCAGGAAGGTGACTGGTACGCACTCAACAGGGAACTCCCTACCGCAGCACGTAACCTGCGCGGCATCGCCTCATTCGAGACGCACCGAAATCGGTGGAAAGAGAAGATGGGCAGCCAGGAGGTGAAGAGGGCCATGGTCGTCGGCAGGATGTACAAGACGCTTGAAACGGCATGGTCCAGATCGAAGGGCCGAAGTGAGCGTCGCGATCTGGAGGCCTTTGCGAAGCAGTTTCACGATATGATATACGGCAAGCGTGCGAAGGCGCTTCTGGGAGAACCGGGCAGCTGACGCTGTAAAGGGCGGAGTACAACCGTGACGCGTGGCGGGCGGGGAGAGCTGTCCAGGGGACGCCGTGTAGCCTCCCCCACAAGGGGCGACCTGGACATCCGGGTTCAAAGGTCGCGAAGCGGGCTTTGTGGGTGCACGGCCCCCATGTGGCGCCTGTTGCCGACCTCCACGATGCACCCACAAGCTGCGCGTCCGCCGTAAGAGCCCGGGGCACAACCAACAGGAACAACGAGGGCGGCCGCACAGGAGCGGCCGCCCTTGCGTTGGGTGCAGTCTGCCGGTGCCGACGGGCCGCGGACACACACAACGGAGTTGTGCGTGGCACCGGCGCACTGGATACACCCATTCGCGTCCGGTCAGTTGGTGAACTGCATGCTGGCGATCATCTTGTCGAAGATCGGGGCGCAGGTGTCGTACGCGGCCTCGGTGGCCATGCACTGGATGACCAGGCCGGTAGCCTTGGGCAGGAAGAAGTAGCCTTGGCTTTTCATCTTCCGCCCGTTGTCGTCGTAGGTGTAGATGGCCATGAAGCATCTCTGGCCGGCGCGATCGACGACCTTTTGGGAGAGCACCTCGAAGGCCTTGAGCTTACCGCCGATCTTGGCCAGTTCGATGCTCCCGAATTCCTCCACATGCGACCGGCCGGGCGGGGAGGCGAACTTCACCGCCACGCGGGCCGCCGAGGCGCCGCCCCCGTTAGTTATGGGGACAGATACCTAAACTATGTTCACTCTCGCCGCCTCTTCGGCTTTGGCCCGCGTCCGCGGGGCGGAGGACGCGGCCAATCGGCGACTCCAACAGCTTCACGAACGGCTCATGTCCGAGTTTTGGTATCTGTCCCCGTAATATGGAAACCGGCGGCGGCGAGTGTTTCCTGGGCGGCGTGCATGGACTCGGCGGTGGGGGCGGCGCCGGTGGCCATCATGTCGCGGAAGCAGTCGAACAGGTACGTCGCGTCGTGGGGGCCGGGGCTGGCCTCGGGGTGGTACTGCACGCTGAAGAGGCACTTGTCGGCGTGGGAGAACCCCTCGACGGTCTGGTCGTTGAGGTTCACGTGGGTCACGACCGCGGCGGTGGCGGCGAGCGACTCGGCCGCGACGGCGAAGCCGTGGTTCTGCGAGGTAATCTCGACCTTGCCGGTGGCCTCGTTCCGCACCGGCTGGTTGCCGCCCCGATGGCCGAACTTGAGCTTGTACGTCGTCGCCCCCAGGGCCAAGGCGAGCATCTGGTGGCCCAGGCATATCCCGAACATGGGCACCTTGCCGGCCAGCCGGGCGAGCGTCTTGACGGTGTAGGTCACCGCGGCCGGGTCGCCGGGGCCGTTGGAGATGAACACCCCGTCGCTCTTGAGGGCGAGGATCTCCTCGGCGGTCGCCGTGGCGGGTACTACCGTAACCTCACAGCCGGCCTCGACGAGGTTGCGCAGAATGTTCATCTTCGCCCCGCAGTCGATGGCCACCACGCGGTACACCTTCGCGTCGCGCGGGCGGGGAGGCAGGCTGAACGGCGTGTTGTGCCCGTCGGTCCAGTCGTACGCGGCCGTGGGGGTGACGATCCGCACGAGGTCCTGGCCGGCCATCGAGGGCATGGCTGCGGCCCGGGCGACCAGTTCGGCGTCGCCGACCTCCTCGGTGGTCATCACCCCGTTGGTGGCCCCGGCCGTGCGAATGTGCCGGGTGAGGGCGCGGGTGTCCACGCCGGTGAGGCCCATCACCCCGGCCGCGGCGAGGTAGTCGCCCAAGGTCCCGGCCGAGCGGAAGTTGCTCACCACCGGAGAAAGCTCGCGGACGACGAAGCCGCGGACCTGCACGGCGCGGTTGTGCGACTCGACGTCCTCGGCGTTGACGCCCGTGTTGCCGATCAGCGGGTACGTCATCGTCACGATCTGCCCGGCGTAGGACGGGTCGGTCAGCACCTCCTGGTAGCCGGTCAGGGACGTATTGAAGACCACCTCCCCGTCGGCGGTGCCCTCGGCGCCAAAACACTCGCCGGTGAACACCAGCCCGTCGGCGAGAGCCAGTTTGCACGGTTTCGGCGGCGCCATCGATACCCTCGGTGATCTCTTCGGCCGGTGGCCGGCCCACGGGCTCGATCCGCGGGCGGGCTACTCTAGCAGGAACGGCCGGGCGGGCCCAAGAGAATCTTGCCCGCTCCCGCCGGGGGATCAGCTGCCGGGGCGGTCGAGGTAGCAGACGACGCGCTGCTGGAGCGTGTTGGCGTTCAGCCGCACGGTGGGCCCGCCGGCCAGGTCGGCGGCGTCGATGACGTGGATGACCTCGGCCCACTTACCCTCCTTGGGCACCAGGTCGGCGAACCGGTTGACCGCGCCGCGGAGGAAAGCGTCGTTGAGGAAGTTGCCCTCCTTCGACGGGAACAGGGCCATGTACAGGATGTCCATTTCCACCATCTCGCAGAACAGGTGCGTGCCCAGCGACACGTCGGGCACCAGGCCCTCCCGCATGGCCACGATCTCGCAGAGGACGGAAATGGCGCTGATGTCGGAAAACTGCACCGGCACTCCCAGCGAGGGGGAGGTCGTCCCCCACCGCCCCGGGCCCAGCAGCATGATGGTTTCGGGTCGGCCGGCGCCGTCGGCGTGGCAGACCTGCCCCACCAGCCGGGCGACGCGGTGGCGGTCGCCGATCGGCAGCCGCCCGTAAACGTCGGGGACCACGTAGATCAGCCGATCGACGTCGATGGCTCGGCTGGCGCCGATGACGGCCCCGCGCGACTCCAGCAGCATATCCTCCCGCTCGATCCCCTCCGGCACGTCGGGGACGGTGCCCCCCTCGACACACTGGAAGGGGCGACACTGGACGAGGTTGATCCGGTACTCATGCTCGTCGAGGAAGTTGGCGGTAAACTCCACGTCCACGGGGCAGTCGTAGGCCGCTTGGAGCACGCTGAGCATATTTCGCATGTCGGCAACGAGGTCGGTTTCGCTGAGCAATTTGCGGAACGTCAGCACGCGCGGCCTCGTCTTGCCGATCTCGACGCCGCGCCGCCCCTGCGACTCATCGGGCGATGTGAACAGGTCCATCGGGACCGATTCGCTCTGCCGGGCGACCTCGGCGAAGCTCTTGGACAATAGTTGATTCGCCTGCATATCCAGCACATCGACCTTGCGTTGGGTGTATTGGCGGACCTCGTCGAAGTTGGCCTCCGGGCGTTTGTCGGGGGCATTGAGGGCGACCACGCGGGTGTAGTCGTCGTCGTGGCGGTCCACCGCCCGGGTGCCGAGCCCGTACACCAGCCGCAGCGCCCCGGCGGCGGGGTCGATGGACTCGTGCCAGACGTACGGGTTGTACGACAGCCCGACCCCCGCCAACTGCGGGTAGAACAGTTCCTGGTACGCCGCTCCGGAGACGCGTTGAACCAGCAGGCTCATCTGCTCATCATGGTCCAGCATGCCGCGCTGGGCGCGGTAGGTGAGGGCCTTCTCGCTCACGGTGCTGGCGTAGATCGTTCGCACGGCCGAGAGGAAGTCCTCCAGGCGTTTGGCCCGCGGGCCCTGGTTGACGCAAAAGACGCTCTCGTACTTGCCCGCGAAGGCGTGGCCGTAGTTGTCTTCCAGCAGGCTGGAGGAGCGCACGATGATGGGCGACTGGCCGAAGTAGTCGAGCATGTCGGCGAATTGCGTCTGCA
>SDBU01005256.1_pt1 | contig 15558 bp, 14 predicted proteins | sample 2277071 | NCBI WGS metagenome assembly SDBU01 (sample SAMN10397929, study PRJNA504765) | marine sediment metagenome | isolation source: marine sediment core GS08_GC12, 126 cmbsf | place: Arctic Ocean: Gakkel Ridge, Loki's castle | collected 2008
CCATCCTGCGTGCCTGCCACCCCATTCGAGAGAAGCGGCGCTACCCTTGGAATAAAGGAGACAGAGGAGCTGCTCGAGTATGAGGGGATAGGCTATCTGGCCGAGATGATGAACTTCCCTGGCGTCATAAACAAGGACCCTGTGGTGATGGGGAAGATCGCTACAGCCAAGTTGAAAGGAAGGCCAATAGATGGGCATGCGCCGGGCCTGACAGGAGAGGACCTGAAAAGGTATGTGGATGCAGGCATAGAGACAGACCACGAATGCGTTCGACTGGCTGAAGCCGAGGAAAGGCTCGCACTCGGAATGAAAATCCTGATAAGAGAGGGCTCAGCTGCAAAGAACTTTGACGAGCTCGCACCTCTGATAGACAGACACCCTGGCAGGTGCATGCTCTGCAGCGACGACCTGCACCCGGACGACCTCGTGAAGGGGCACATCAACCTCCTGGTAAGGCGCGCAGTAGCTAATGGTCTGGACTTGTTCCATGTATTGCAGGCCGCATGCCTAACCCCGGTGAGCCATTACTACATGGACGTGGGCCTGCTTAGAGAGGGCGACCCGGCAGACTTCATAGTTGTGGACAATTTGAAGGATTTCAATGTCAAGCGCTGCATCATCGGGGGCGAGGTGGCTGCAGAGAATGGCAAGCCTTCAGCACCATATGCAGCTCCAGAGCTCATCAACAATTTCAAGGCTATGATCAAGTTGCCATCCGACTTCAGGGTGCCCTACCCAGGCGGCAAGATGAATGTAATCGAGGCACTCGAAGGCTGGCTGGTAACGAACAGGCTGGTAGCAGAGCCAAAGCTCCAGAACGGATATGCAGTACCGGATATCGAAAGGGACATACTCAAGCTCGCGGTGATAAACAGGTATGGGAACGCAGCACCGGCAGTAGGCTTCATCAAGAATTTCGGGTTAAAAAGGGGTGCAATCGCATCCAGCGTGGCGCACGACTCGCACAACGTGATAGCAGTGGGGTGCAGCGACGAGGAGCTGTGCCATGCTGCAAACCTTGTAATCGAAAATGACGGGGGTATCAGCGCAGTGGACGGTGACCAAAGGGAAGTACTGCCTCTACCGATTGCTGGGATAATGAGCGAGCTGGAGTACTCCGAGGTTGCAACCAGGTACACCAAGCTCGACCAGATGGCCAAGAACATGGGCAGCAGGCTGTCCGCTCCCTACATGACCTTATCTTTTATGGCTCTCCTGGTCATTCCAGAGCTCAAACTTAGCGACCGCGGGCTCTTTGATGGCAATAGATTCCAATTCGTTGATTTGTTTGTGGGGTAGATTTTCTTGAAGAAGGAAGAAGTACTGGCACACCTGAAGAATATGGGCAGCCAGAGGAACATCGATGGCATGGCTCGCTTCGGCATCACCCCTGAGAAAAACCTGGGCGTCAGCGTCACTGAAATTCGCAAGTTCGCAAGGCAAATCGGGAAGGACCACGAGCTGGCACTGGAGCTGTGGCAGACTGGCATACGTGATGCAAGAATGGTTGCGGCGTGCATCGAGGACCCGGGCCAGGTGACTGAGCAGCAGATGGAGTCATGGGTAAAGGACTTCAATTCCTGGGATCTGTGCGACCATACCACTGGCACCCTTTTCGACAAAACGAGATACGCATACAAGAAAATCGAGGAATGGAGCCAGCGGGACGAGGAATTCGTGAAGAGGGCTGCATTTGCGCTGATTGCCTGGCTGGCAGTCCATGACAAGAAGGCTGCAGACGATACGTTCATTGAATTGCTCCCGCTCATCGAAAAAGGGGCCCTGGACGAGCGCAACTACGTGAAGAAGGCCGTGAGCTGGGCGCTGCGCAGCATCGGGAAGCGGAACATCGCGCTGAACAAGGCAGCACTCAAGACAGCTAGACGGTTGAAGAAACTGGATTCAAAGCCAGCCAGGTGGATTGCATCCGACGCGATTCGGGAGCTGACAGGTGATAAAGTCCAGGAACGGCTGAGGAAAAGAGCGAAGAAGTGAGTTTACCCACCATCCACCTCCCACCACGCTGCATATCTGGTCTGACCCACCCTTTCTTACTTGGATTATGATAGGATGAACAAAAAAACTTTATTACTTATTCACCTTTATCACCCAGGGAGGAACAAACATGACAGACAAGCAGTGGGAGCCGACGCCAGATAGGGTAAAAAACAGCAACATGACCGAGTTCATGGACTTCCTGCGCGAGAATGCAGGTTTAGATTTTAAAAATTATGACGACATGTGGCAGTGGTCCGTCGCCGAGCGGGCCGCTTTCTGGGAGGCATTGTGGCACTTCGGGGGCGTGCGATACTCGAAGCCAGCCAACGAGGTTCTGGTGAACGGGGACGACATGCTGGAATCAAAATGGTTCGTTGGTGCAAGACTGAACTTTGCCGAGAACCTGCTTCGATATAGGGACGACCAGCCAGCCCTTCTCTTCCGCAGCGAGAATCCCGAACTTGAGCTAACAATAATGACCTACAGCCATCTCTACGACGACGTATCCCGGGTCGCCAAGTCCCTGCGCGGGATGGGCGTCCAGACAGGCGACAGAGTGGTCGGGTTCATGCCGAACATGTGCGAGGCGATTGTGGCCATGCTCGCCGCAGCCAGCATAGGCGCCATCTGGTCCTCCTGCTCGCCCGACTTCGGATTCCAAGGGGTACTGGACCGCTTCGGCCAGATTAAGCCGAAGGTGTTCTTCACTGCTGACGGATACTTCTACAACGGCAAGAGCCACGGCTCGCTGGACAAGGCAATGGAGATACTGGACGCGCTGCCCACAATCGAAAAGGTGATAGTGGTTCCATATGCGAATCCGGAGCCAGACATCTCGTCGCTGCCAAAGGCGGTAATGTACTCGGACTTCATGGCGTCATCTCCCTCCGATATTGAATTCGAGCAGTTGCCGTTCGACCATCCGCTGTACATCCTCTACTCATCAGGCACCACTGGAGTGCCCAAGTGCATGGTCCACGGCGTCGGCGGCACGCTCATGCAGCACATAAAGGAGCTGAAGCTGCACTCCAACCTCAAGCGCGAGGACAAGATATTCTATTTTACAACAACCGGCTGGATGATGTGGAACTGGCTTGTCACTTCTCTCGCCATCGGGGCGACAGTGCTGCTGTTCGACGGCTCTCCGTTCTATCCGGACTCAGGCGCGCTCTGGAAGTTTGCAGAGGAACACGGGATGACCATATTCGGCACCAGCGCGAAGTACCTGGCCGCCGTGGAGAAGGACGGCCTGCGCCCTATGCAAAAGTTCGACCTCGGCAGCCTCCAGGCAGTGCTGTCAACCGGTTCCCCTTTGTCAGCCGAGAGCTTCCGATTCGTGTACAACCACATCAAGGCAGACCTGCAGCTATCATCCATATCTGGCGGGTCTGATATTGTATCTTGTTTCGCACTCGGCAACCCCAACCTGCCAGTCTACACCAGCGAACTGCAGTGCCGCGGCCTGGGAATGGACGTTGACATATTCGACTACCAGGGCAACTCGCTGCGCAGCCAGAAAGGGGAGCTGGTGTGCAAGAGATCCTTCCCCTCGCAGCCAATCTACTTCTGGAACGATGCTGACAAGAAGAAATACCGCGCGGCATACTTCGATACATTCCCAAACATCTGGCACCACGGCGACTACGCGGAGCTGACAGAGCATGGCGGCATAATCATGTACGGGAGGTCGGATGCGACTCTCAACCCCGGCGGGGTGCGCATTGGAACCTCCGAGATATACAGGCCAGTGCAGGCAATGGACGAGGTGGTTGACAGCCTCGTTGTCGGGCAGGACTGGGATAACGATGTACGAGTTATTCTGTTCGTGAAGCTGGCTGCAGGAGTCGAGTTGGACGAGGACCTTGCCAAGCGCATCAAGCGCACCATACGCACCAACTGCACCCCGCGCCACGTGCCTGCCAAGATAATACCGGTTGCAGACATACCCTACACGATCAGCGGCAAGAAGGTGGAGCTGGCAGTCAAGAAAACAATCCAGGGCGAGGAGGTGCTGAACCGCGACGCCCTCAAGAACCCGGAGGCGCTGGACTTGTATGTGGATTTGGAAGAGCTGACGGATTAAGGGAAAATGCGTCGGCCTGGATGCGACATACGAGGGATAAAAATAACTGGGAACGGCTTTTGGTATGCGTTTGCACAGTTTGTTAACCAATTGAAAGGGAAAAGTTTATATTAATGTAAACGCATATGTGTACTTAGGTGTAAACATGAGCACTACGATCTCGGTAAGGGTGGATGAGGAGACAAAAAGAGAAATTGAAGAGATGGGTTATAAACCAGGTGAATACATAAAAATGATTTTAGCCCATGAACTTCGAAAGGAACACGCAAAAAGAGCACTCACATGGCTAAAAACTCATAAATTATCTTCGGGTAGAAAGGGAGTTGAAGAGGAGATCAGAGAGGACAGGGATTCCAGATGAAATTAACATTGGATTCATCTGTGATAGCGAAATTGTTCATAGATGAAAAAGACACGAGAAATGCAATGAGTTTAATGGAGAGAAGTATGGGAGATAGGGGTGAATTAATTGCATCGGAATTGATTTTATATGAAGTGGGTAATGTGATCTGGAAGCATATTAGGAAAAAAAAGGCAGATGGGCAGGAATACATCAAACAACTTTTCTTTTTAAACATAGACTATATCCCTCTAAATCAAGATATGGCTTCTCGAACCATTGCCTTGGCACAAGAATATGATATTACATATTATGATGCCATCCATGTGATGCTGTCAAAGAATAATGAAACGCCATTAGTTACAGAAGATAAAGAACTGCTTAGAAAAGTCGATAGTGCAATTAATATCAGTGAGGCGCTGGACTTGTATGTGGATTTGGAGGAGCTGAAGAGCTAGTAGCTTCATTGAAATTGGGGGAAAATGCCCTACTTTTATTGACCTCTCTCCTCCAAAAAGGTATAAACAGATAGAGGATTATCTTTTACCGGAAAGTCGCATGAGGCCTATAGCGCATGACAATAGAGTTAAAAATTAGCGAAACGGGGGATAACAGGATAAGGATTGCTTTTCCCTACAATCCAACACACATCGCAAAAATCAAAACTATCAGTGGATATAGATGGCATGCTGAGGAGAAGCATTGGAGTGTGCCATCAGGGGATGATATTTTGGAGAATATACTCTCCGTTTTTAACGGAGAAAGAATTGATGTTGACCTTTCTTTGTATCTGGAAACTTTGAAAAAAGAACTTACATCAAGGAAATACAGCCCAAAGACGATTAAGGCTTACGTCCAATACAATAAAGATTTTCTGAAGTTCACAAGAAAGATGCCAAATGAAGTTACTAATGCAGATGTGAGAAATTATTTGGTTTTTCTTATTGAACAGAAAGGTGTATCTACTTCAAGTTTGAACATCGCTATTAGTGCTTTGAAATTCTATTACGGTAAAATTCGAAAACAAGGATTCATCTATGAGATAAAGAGGCCTACAAAGGACAAAAAACTCCCAACAGTGTTGAGCATGGATGAGATTGCGAGACTGATGTCTGCGATAGATAATTTAAAACACAGAACCATCATTATGTTAGTCTACTCCTCTGGATTGAGGGTTAGTGAAGTAGTGAAACTAAAGACAATGGATCCAGATTTCAAGAGAAGTATGATACACATCAGGGGTGCAAAGGGTAGGAAGGACAGGTATACCTTGTTCTCTGAAGTCGCTCAGAATACACTGAAGATATACATAGACGCAACAAACCCCAAAGAATGGCTCTTCCCAGGCCAAAAGAAAGACTCCCATATATCAACTAGAACGGCACAGCAGATATTCCTGAATGGGGCAAAGACCGCAGGGATAATGAAAGATGTCAGCATTCACTCACTCAGACACAGCTTCGCCACACATCTCCTGGAAAGCGGAGTAGATCTTAGATATATTCAAGAACTCTTGGGACACAAAAGCAGCAAGACTACAGAGATATACACTCACGTCAGTGACCTGAATATGAGGAATATCAAGAGCCCATTGGACAATATATTTCAAAAAGGAGCTAAATCACGTGCAAAAGATTAATAGAAGCAAGTGCATCCAAAGTAGGTATATACGCAGTTCACTGCACATATACCTCCAACACTGACTTATATCCGCAATTTACTGCGGATATAAGGAGTTATACGAAAGTTAATGGTGAGGAAGGGGTGGAGAGAGAACCCCCCGTGCATGAAGATTTAGAAAAAATTATAAAGGAATAAGATAATTACTTTAAAAATTTCATTAATACACTCGCCGCAGTTCAATAAAGATAATGCAATTGAATAAAAACTGGATTTGTAAATAAACATACAAATCGAAAGTGGAGAACCGCAACAGAAAGGAAAATATAGCGCACAGGCGTAGAGAAAAAAATGTTAGGTCTCTCGCATTAGAAAAGGATATGGTAATATGTCTCAGCAAATACTTGAAAGGTTGTTGGCAAAGTACGGACATCTTTCATATCCAGAATTAACGGAAGCTTTAAGAAAAGATGGGTTGGGAGAGTTTGTGGACGCCATTGAAAATAATGCTCATCTCATGGGATTGATTGATGAAATAAGTAGCGAGTTTTCTCCAGATGTATTGGGCGATACTAATTATGGTATCATCCCTTCAACTGTTCAGCAAATAAAGGGTATCCCTGTAGAGTATCATGGTACGTTTGCATTTGATCCTAAAGCCTGCTTAAAGATATGTAAAGGGAATTGTTGTAAAAACAAAAACTACATCATGATCAGTATTACCGATATATTTCGTATTTTATCGTCGAAGGGTGCACAATTCTTTAACATTCGTTCCACTATCGATTTGTTTGACCGAAAACCTCCATTTGTCGAGTTGTTTTACAATGAGGAATACAGATTGTTTCTCCCCTACATTCGCTTTTTGCCAATAGATGTTGATGCCCATACTCGCCCTGAAGATGCCAAAGAGAATATTTGTCCGTTCTTACAACCAATTCATAAGGTCTATGCGTACCACAATAAACCCTTACCATCGTGGGCTGGCGAGAATGGATTAGGGTGTATCTTGATGGAAGATAAACCCATGATTTGTCGTCTTTCTCCTTTAGGAAAAAGTAGTGGTATGGTAACCGGGAAAGTTACCTATGAGTATTTACCACCAGCCCTGGATTGTCCGGCTTGTGAAACTGATGTTGAGATAAAAGTATCTGAATATGTCTCTTCTATAGTGTATTCATCAGAACAACAGCAACAAGAGCGTTTTCACAAGATGATGATGTCATATTATCATGGAAAAACTTCTCAAAAGGTTGATCAAAAGCGTTTTAATGAAATCATCAAGCATGTGTATAACATTGATGGTTTACTCGAGCAATATGGGCTTAGCTCAGAACATAGACCTCAGGTTGAGGATTTAGTAGAAATGGTCTTTGCGGCTTCACATGGAGATTTCAGTATCTATGAGCTATTTATTGAAGGTTTACGTGATAGGGTTCAAAGATGAAAGGAACTTGCAGGACTTCCTCAGGCAAATCTTGGGAATGAATCCCAAACTCCAAATAAACCAAAAATGTCAAAAAGGTTTGGGGATGACCGTAAAACTTTTTGGGAGGGCTTAGCCAGCGTAACGAAGTGTCAAAAAGTTTAAGTACACCATCAAAAGATGCCCTGAATGTATTGCAACGATAGAAGAAAGTTGGTTCATCTGTCCGAAATGTGGTATAGAGTTTGAGGAAGAAGAATGAATTATTGCGGTGAGTGTTATTTAAGTATGATGGGAAAAATCTTCATGCACCTCCCCAAAGAGATTGTATTCACCATTAACCTCTGCGCTCCCTTCGGTCGCTTGGGGACGCTGCGCTTTCGTCGCTTCGCTCCTCACCCTCGTATAACAGGAGTGTATTTGGCTCGGGGCTCGGCTCGCCCCTCGCCCAAATTTGCTCCCTTCGGTCGCAAACTTCAGATACACTCCAGCCGTTATACGCAATCGTGAGCAAAAGGCTTAAGACGATAGGGAACATTATAGATGTGGAGCATATGCACACTAGAAGAAATGAGGTAATTTAATGGGACAATGTTGAGTATGAGAGGATATTGGTTATCAGATAATATCGAAGGTGGCTACTATGTCAGAAGAAAATGAGATCTCCGAAGTAGAATATAAAATGGAGAGTATAACAAACAGTCAATTCAAGTTTAGCATGGTTGGTGACCCAGATAGCATGGCTTCCAAAATAATAGAGATATGTTCACTGATATCCATCAAAACAGGGAGACCGAAAAAAGAAAAGATAGTTGATATTTATTTGGATGATGAGAATCGAACTTTATTAAAAAATGACTGTTCGATGAGACTAAGAATACGAAATGGTGATAAATTCATAACAATGAAGGCACCAAAAGACGGAGGAAGTTCAAGCGCGAAAATTCGCTTTGAACAGGAGATTTCATGTACTGATGAAAAATACCAAGAATATAAGCAAATGAAATATAAAGGATTCAATAAATATATCGACGATTACTTTTTAGGAAAGTTTAAGAAATCCTTAACAGTTGGCAATATTGAAGAGGTTGTTTTAGTAAATAACGATAGGATTAGTATAGCGATAGAAACAGAAATAGCCAAGTATTCTTTCTCGTTCGATAAATTTTATTTTGAAGATTTCACATCTCAGGATTACAGTCAATATTTCGTTGAAATGGAAATAGAGCTAGAAGGTGAAGTGCTTGGGAAGGACGAAAAGCTTGAGAAATTACTGGATGCTCTTTCAATGATATTAGACTACCAGATACACAAAAGTAGCAAATACGAAAGTGGGATAAATTGGCTCGATAACAAAGAAGAACTTAAAACAGTATATACTGTGATGGTTGATATTGTGGGATATTCGCTTAGAACCGGAGATGTCCAGAAGAAACTAATTCAGAGACTAAATAAACTTACAAAAGAAACATTGAATGAATTACAAATGGACATATCGGAGATCATATATATCCCGACAGGGGATGGGATGATAATGACCTTTAAAGATAAACCAATGCATCTTTTGCCATTCATCTTTAGACTTCAGGATAAAATAAAAAAGAGTAATAAAATATATCCAATGTCATCATTTAACATTAGGACTGGCATTCATTTCGGTCCAGTATTCATCTACTCGGATATAAACGACAACTCTAACTTCGCAGGAAGTGGTATTAACATGGCTCAGCGTGTGATGGGCATAGGAGATTCATGGCATATTTTGGCTACACAGGATGCATATACCAATATAGCGGATATGGATGCTGGACAAAAACCGCTTTTCCATAAGTTGATAAAAAAGTATCCAATAAAACACCACAAAGAAATAGTTGTATATAATGTATATGATAATGGTGAAGGGCATGGTAAACGAACAGATCCGTGATTTGATACGGGGTGTAACTATTGACATATTATTATGAGTACGAAAAAAAGACGCTAAAACCTTACGCACAATTCAGCCCAAAAAAACCTATATGCATCTCAAGAAACTGGAAACAAGAATATCATGAGAGCAGACATCGTACACCATATCAAAAAGATAGGGACAAGATAGTATATTCTCTCTCCTTCAGGGCGTTAGAACAAAAGACACAAGTATTTATAAGAGACTTGGACACCCAAACCCGATCAAGAATGACGCACTCCATAGAGGTATATTCCATAGCCACAGAGATGGGAAGAAAGCTGGGCTTAAATGTTGATCTAATCCAAGCCATATCCTTTGGACATGATATAGGTCATTCACCATTTGGCCATGCTGGTGAACGTTTTTTCGCTGAAAAATTCGCATCCTTCAGCCATAACAACCACGGTGTAAAGGTTGTAGGAGACCTTGATTACTTCGGCCCGGATTGGAACACACAGAGGACTAGGTATGGTCTCAATGTAACAATCGAAGTCGCGGAGGGTATCTTAAAGCACAGTTCCTACAAGGTAGACGAATATATCAAAAGCCTCAACGACTATCTCTATGACACATACAAGAGGAAAATAGAAATAGATACGCATGGGACGCTTGAAGCACAAGTGGTGGCAGTATCTGACGAGGTAGCTCAAAAGACCGCGGATATCGCCGATGCTAGGAGACTGAAATTAGTCGAAGAGTCAGACATCTCAGCCCTTTCTGCTTCTGTGTTTGATAACCCCAAAAAATCATACGCGGATTATATGATCGATAATGTCTACGATACAGTAAAAGAGGCACTGGGTTCGGAGCCTTATGACCTTGAAAATATAAAGAATAGGCACATAGTAAAAATAGAGGATGTAGAAAAAGATAGACAGTTCGAGACTTTCCTAAGAAAATACGTATATGACTCAGAATTAGTGAGACATTTTGACAAGATGGGGAAAGAAATCTTAGATACCCTATACAATTACTATCTCGATAATCTCCATGAAATGGGGGTTCACTACTCCAACGACCGGCAGGGACTGGGAGACTCTGATGAATGTAAGGTCATGAATTTCTTATGTTCCCTCACAGAACGTCAGATAGTCAAGTTAATTTTCTCAAAAAATAGGATTAAAGACAGGTGTGACGAAAACCTTTTAGAACAGATACTGGGGTTAGTATTCAATAAGGAGTGGGTTTAAATCATTTTGCAAATAAAAACTATTCAACGTGATGGATACCTAGGTTTCAACATAAAACCTGGATCTAAGGAACTTAAAGCCAAGCTTGCCTCACTCTTTAAGGCTAAGAGATTTCCCGTGGAACTGAAGTTGAAAAACACCCTCATTTTAGGATCAATATTATATGAAATCGAAGAAAAAACCTTCACTACGCTTGTTCGAAAATGCATTAGGGCAGGAATGACTAGCAAAGACTTAGAATACATGATTTCCGATATACTCAAAGAAAAAATTGAGACTGTGACTATTGGACTTGGCATGACGATTGAGAGGGAAAGGGGTGAATGCTTCGAACAAAGAAAAAGTTGGAAAATACCTAAAGGAAAACTTTCAAAAAAACTTAATGAAAACTATACAACACGACGTAAGATATTTCAGAGTCGGGAAGGTCAAACATTAAACTCGTACTTCGCCCTCCCTTGTGTCAAGGCACTTCTTGCTATGGGCGGTAATAAGGGGAAGAGGAACCACGGAGCTAAGGTTATTGCTTTTGCTTGTGTTAACGAGGGGCTATCTAAACAGGATGCATTGAGGATAGGTGCGAAGTATCACCAGAGGATAGGATGTGATGATTTCCCCATGAAGGAGGTTGTTGATTGGATTAATTGGGCATATCAGAAAAATGATCTACAATGGAGTTGCAAAGGGCCCCAGGACGCAGGCGATTGCGATAAGTCGGTATGCTGGATAGTCAAGGAGTACTACGCCAAAAGAGATAGTGTTCGGAAGAATTTGATTGATTAATAATCGAGCGAAATAGGTATGTACCTGAAACACAAGATAATATCAACCGAAGTATCTGGGAAGATCATCGTAGTACACATTCTTAGATGGCCTTTTGCTCACGACTCTTCGGTCGCTGTCGCTCCCTCGTCCTCGCTGATGCTCGGAGCGCATAACAGCGGACATACGGCTACGCTTCGCTCCGCCCAAATGCTCGGCTTCGCCTCGCACTTCGTATGTCCGTAGCCGTTATACGCAATCGTGAGCAAAAGGCTTAATATTACTCATTTCGAAAAATCCAAAACTTCTTTAAAACTTTAATAACATAAACCCCATATGGTTAGATGTAGAGGAAAAAACATGGATTCAACAAATCAAACACAGGTAAGTGGTAACTCCATATATAATCCAATTTACAAATCAGAGCCATTTGTAGATTTCAAAGAGATTACACCATCAACTGAAATTGAGGAACTAAATTTAAACTGGCGAGAGAAAGATTTGCCTGAAAGAATCAGAACAAAACATGTTCATAGATTGCACCCATATTTGGGTAAGTTTATTCCCCAATTGGTAGAAATATTTCTAAGAAAATACGAGCCACAAACAGTATATGATCCGTTCTCTGGCTCTGGCACTACTTTGGTTGAAGCTAAAAGTTTAGGCATCAACTCTGTTGGATGCGATATTTCCGAATTTAATGTTTTGTTATCCAAGGTTAAGACAGATGATTATGACAACCAATTATTGGAAAAAGAAGTAAAGGATATTGTAAAACAGTTTAAAATCAGGAATGGAAATACATTGCACCGAAGTCCCGTTCTTACAACCGATAACGAATATCTGAATACATGGTTTGCACCCAAAGCACTTCATGAACTCCTTTTATACCAATCTCTTATTGAAAATTACGAATATCAGGACGTTTTAAAAATAATTCTTTCCCGCTCTGCACGTTCAGCTAGACTTACAAAACATTTTGATTTGGATTTCCCCAAAAAGCCACAAACAGAGCCATATGATTGTTACAAGCATAGTAGGGTTTGTAAGCCAGTTGAAATTGCTTCAAAATTTCTTACAAGGTATAGCTATGATGCCCTAAAACGGATTAAGGAATTTTCAGAAGTTAAAAAAGATGTTAGTGTGGATTTATTTTGTCATGATTCAAGAACCGTCAAAATTCCCAAATTTGATTTGTTGTTTACATCTCCACCTTATCTGGGCCTTATAAATTATCATGAACAACATAGGTACGCATATGAATTATTGGGGCTAAAATCTAGAGATGATGAAGAGATTGGCCCTGCATTCAAAGGGCAGTCAAGTGGAGCAAGGGATGATTACATAACTAAAATATATGAAGTTTTTAAAAATTCAATCAAATACATGAACGAGGGTGGACGAATAATAATAGTTGTTGCAGATAAGAAGGATCTTTATTCTTCAATCAGAGAGGATTTGGGAGGTATAGAAGAACATAAGGTTTCAAGGCATGTTAACAGGAGAACTGGCAGGAGAAATTCTGCCTTTTACGAAAACGTTTTGGTATGGAAGGTGTAATAGTGATTTCGAACGAGGGAAAACATAAAATCCAGGGATATTTGGAGGGTTTTATTCAGGGATTAATTGATGAATTCGAACCTCCAACAGGTATAAATCCAAAAGATTTGAGAGAGACCAAAACAGAATCAAAGAAGGGAGATATTAAGCCATTTCATGAAGCGATAATACCAGATGGCCTGATGAGAATTAATGAGTTTGAAAGATCATTTTCAACAAGACTGGGCACAACTTATGAAGAAGTGGCTAAAATTATTGCACAGGAACATCATGAAGATGCTCAACGGCAATATAGAGTTGAAGGTGTAATCTCATCCGAAGCAATCAAAAAGATAGAGTTTATAAAAAATTCGATAAACAGTGGTGGTTTCAAAGGTGCTGATTATCTGCAATATGTGAAAGATGTTGTAAATGTTGCCAAGGGTAAAGGAGAAGAAAGATACAGAATTGCTGATCTCTATATCTTGACAAAGAATAAAGAAGAGATGTTCTTTGAGATTAAAAGTCCAAAACCAAATAAAGGCCAGTGCCTTGAAGCAACAGAACGATTGTTAGAATTTCACGCATTGAAAAAGACAGCAAATCCAAAAGTACAATCATATTATGCAATGGCCTATAATCCATATGGTATTGAAAAAGAAAAATACAAACATAGTTTCGTAGTAAACTATATGGATTTGAATAACCAGGTTTTGATTGGTAAAGAATTCTGGGAACTAGTCGGCGGGGTTGGTACATATTCAGAAGTTTTGGAGATATACAGAAAGGTTGGGAAAGAAAAAGGTCCTGATATGATTAGACAAATTAGCATTAGGGTATTAGTTCTATAACATTATAGATATTCATAAAACAGATTGCCTTTTGCTCACGACACTTCGGTCGCTATCGCTCCCTCGTCCTCGCCCTACGGGCTCGGAGCGTATAACAGACGCATATCTGGCTACGGGCTGTCGCCCTTCGCCCAAATTCGCCTCACATCCGTTCGGCGAACTTCAGATACCCGCCAGCCGTTATATGAAATTCCTCAAAGCTAACCGCTATATAAGAGCCAACTAAACTATTTATATCATATATTTATACAGAGATTACAGAGTTAGTAAAAGTTCAAAGTATTATATCTGTGCCTATGAAAAGTGAGTGGAATAAATGACTAGAATAGGAAAACTACTAAAAACCTATGAGAGGAAAGAAGGGGCTGTAAAGGATTTGGCCGAGAAGGTGAAATCAGGGGAAATCACCCCAAGCCAAGCCAAGAACGAGTCAAAGCGGAGAGGAATCAATGTGGATAACCTTACATCTACACCATTTGGAGCACTATTTGGTCTACTGGGAATGGTTGGTTTTTTCCTTTGCATCGTACCAACAGTTTATTATCGCTCGAAAATGGTTGAATTGAGGTTCTGTAGCCACTTTCAACCGATGGAGTTTCCCTTTCCCATCCTTGTTACAGCTATTGCGATAGCAGTTGCTGTGTTTCCCCTCATGCATTATTCTACCAGGCTGAGAAAAACTGTTGGCGGGTGTGAATCAGAGGATTACACCGTTAACATCATAACACAAGGCCCGTATAGTATAATGAGACACCCCACACACTTCACAGTGGTGGTCTGGCTAATTGCAGGATTTATCATAATCAGCCCCTGGATTTATTTCACTCTACTGTCCGTCCTAGGAATCATCATGATTGTTTTGACATTCTACCTGATGGAGATACAGGAAGAAAAGTTCAACCAGGTAAAATTCGGCGATCAGTACCGGCAGTACATGAAAGACGTTCCCAGATGGAATCTTATAAAGGGCTTGTGGAATCAGTGGAAAAGGTCGTAATATTGTTAGCATCTTTTCCACTGAACCTATACAGGAACTTGGCGGAGCCGAACAACCGATATCATCAATCGTCGAACTTACTCAACAATCAACGACAAGGTTTTAAATGGGTACTTCCATTTGGAGGCGGGGAGAGAGCAACAAGATTTCCCACCAGAAAAATCGAGGGAGATATATGATAACATTTAGTGATAAACAATTAAAGACACCTAAGATGCAAAGGCCTGTCTATCTGGTCACAGGTGGTATGTCAAAGTTTGCCAGAGCTATGCCAGACAAGAGGACCGAAGAGCTCTGCATAGATGCGCTCACCGAGGCAGCGGGATTCATAAACATGACCCCAGCCAAGCTGAAGAAGTTCATCCACACATGCTACTACGGCCATTTTGCAGACCACTTCGGCGACCAACTGCTTGGCGAGTCAGTGATTCACGACCGCCTTGGCCTGGACCCGCTTGGGAATATTGGAATAAAGACTGGCGGCGCGACAGGCGGCTCCACTCTGTGGGAGGCGTACAAGACCGTTGCTTCCGGATACTCGGACTGCACCCTGGCAATGGGCTGGGAGAGAATGGACGAAGTTCCCACAGACGAGGGGAACCACCTGATTTCATGCGCTGCCGACAAGGACTGGGAAACACCTCTCGGCCATATCTACACAGGCTACTACGCTGTGATGGCACAGAAGTACTGGAAGGTGTTCGGCAAGGAAGAGGATTCATTCAGGAGAACAATGGCTGAGATAGCTGTCAAGAACCGCGGCTATGCAAGGATGAACCCGCACGCCCAGGGTCCGAAGAG
>SDBU01005257.1_pt1 | contig 15557 bp, 13 predicted proteins | sample 2277071 | NCBI WGS metagenome assembly SDBU01 (sample SAMN10397929, study PRJNA504765) | marine sediment metagenome | isolation source: marine sediment core GS08_GC12, 126 cmbsf | place: Arctic Ocean: Gakkel Ridge, Loki's castle | collected 2008
CCGGTGCCGGGTGAGTGGTGAGTCCGGCCGGTTTATCTATGACTAGTAGGTCGTCATCCTCGTAGATGATGTTTAACGGAATAGCCTCAGCTGATAGTGAGTTGGGTGTGGTGGAGGGTATAGTAATATCTACTCTGTCACCAACACTAAGTTTAAGGCTTGCCTTAGCTACCTGGTCATTTAGGGTAATATAGCCGTCAACGATGAGCTTTTTGGCATATGTACGGGAGAGCCCCGGGCATTTTTCAGTAATAAACTTGTCCAGGCGAGTTCCCGACTTATCAGTGGTAAATCTATATGCTTTGTCCATCCCGGTGCTCACTGCTTTCAGTTAAACGAATGAGTAGGTAGGCAATAAGAATAGTGCCGACAACTACCGAGGAATCAGCGATATTAAATGCTGGCCAGCGGCCAATAGCAATAAAGTCGGTAACATAACCATATCTCAGCCGGTCAATCAGGTTACCCACTGTGCCGCCGAGACTAAGGCCAAGGACTAGCTTAGCTGGCATAGTGGCTAGAAAGGGGAATCGGCGATGCATAAAGAGGACAAAGAAGAGTAAGACAGCAATACCGATGAAGGCGACTATGGTGAGCGGGAGTGCTTGGTCTTTCAATAAACCAAAGGCAGCCCCGGTATTTTGGACATGGGCGAGACGGAGAAATCCCGTCTCAGGCATTGATTCTCCTATAGCTAGGTTGGACCTTATCCAGGATTTGCTGAGCTGGTCAGCGACTACCACCAGTAAGGCGGTCAGGAAAAAGACTATATTCCGTTGCCAGCTCCCCGGAAGGCTATTTACCCTTTGCATTCTTTGCCTGAGTAGCCTTACAAGTCATACACAGTGTCGCCTGGGGCAGAGCTTCTAACCGAGCCGGGTCTATGGGCTGTCCACAGCTCTCACATAAGCCGTAGGTTCCGTCTTCGAATTTATGCAGGGCATGCCCCACCTCAGCCAGCTGGTCTAATATACGTTTTTCTAAAGCCATCCGATTCTCTAACTCGGTGGTCTCGGTAGCCTCCTCTTCCCTCTTGCCAAAGGGGCTACCCTCTCGCCTGTTCTCTGTAGGACGGCTAGCCTTTGCTTGTTCCAATTGAGCGGTCAGACGTTTATGTTCATCCTCCAAACGATGGCGAAGTATTATATTAGTGGTCACTTCCTTCTCCTCCTTTTTGCTTGTTACTTCTAGAATTATTCTGTTTTCTCGATTTTTTAAGCTGCAAGTAAGCTATTATACTTAATGGTACTTTAAGAGAGTAATGGCAGGCTTGGCAAGTTAGGTAAGCGGCACTGGCGCTTGGCGGAATGGCTCATGTTGCCGCCAATCGGCACCACTGTGTCCACGAAGGTGGCTATGGCTCAGGTCTTGGGTGCTGGGGCATGTCATACTTTAAGTGTATCCCATTCTCTTAATTTTATCAATACCTTGTTTTAAATAACTCCATCAACAATACTATTATACCTTAAGTTGACGGGAAGGGAAGGCTTTAGTATGCTTTCTAGTGATAAAATTTTTCCATCTGGTGAAATGCTTAGACTAATAGCTAGCGAACTTAAGGAACATGTCCCTTTTACCGTCTTTGGCGCCATTACTGGAATCGTTATCATGGTGATAATAGTTCTGGCTAATGTCTCTTCAGGGGTTTCCCAGACTATTTTTTATACCTTACATCCGCTCCATGTTGTCTTTTCTGCCCTGGCGACGACAGCTATGTATAGAAAGCATGGTAGCCGCCGAGTCTGGGCGGTTCTCCTGGTTGGTTATTTTGGCTCCATTGGCATAGCTACCTTAAGTGATGCCGTACTTCCCTACCTGGGAGGAACTCTACTTAATTTAGAAATAGAATTTGAGCTCCCCTTTATTGAGGAGTGGTGGCTCATAAATCCGGCAGCACTAATCGGTATTGCTATCGGTTACTTGAGACCGACTACCAAATTCCCGCACTATGGGCATGTACTGCTGAGTACCTGGGCTTCTCTATTCTATTTTACCGCTTTCAGCGCCGCCCAGTGGATTCCTCTGCTTCCTTTTATCTTTTTGTTTTTATTCCTGGCCGTTTGGCTTCCCTGTTGTATCAGTGATATAGTGTTCCCTCTTCTGGTCACCGGTAAGAAGTTGCCTCCCCATCACATATAGCCTATAATCAGTATCGTCCTTTGGGGAGAAACAGGGTTATCGTGAATCTTTCAGTCCAACTGGCACCCAAAAATAGGCGTGGCCTACTGCTGGCTAACCCGGTGATGACGGCCTCCGGCACCTTTGGCTATGGAACAGAATATAGCCACCTGTTTGATATTGGGAGGCTGGGGGCTATTGTTACTAAGGGGACTACTCTTTCCCCCAGAGATGGTAATGCTCAGCCCAGGCTGGCTGAGACGGCTGGAGGGCTACTAAATTCCATCGGGCTGCAGAATATTGGCGCTAGAGCGTTAATTAAAGAAAAGGCACCAGTTTGGGCAAACTGGCGGCTGCCGGTCATCGTGAATATCGCCGGTGAAACAACTAGTGATTACGCTAAGCTGGCCAGTATGCTGGATGGGGTGGCTGGAATTAGTGGTCTTGAAATAAACATTAGTTGCCCTAACATAAAGGCTGGTGGTGCTGAGTTTGGCACCGACCCCAAATCAGCCGCCAGGGTGACGGCTGTAGTTAGAGCCGCCACTTCCCTACCGCTACTGGTTAAGTTAACGCCAAATACTGGTGATATAGTCGGGGTAGCTGTAGCTGTGGCTCGGGCCGGCGCTGACGGCCTATCCCTGATAAATACTCTTAAAGGCATGGCGATAGATATAAATAGACGACGGCCACTACTTGGCAGCATAACCGGGGGCCTATCCGGGCCGGCCATCAAACCGGTGGCACTGGCTATGGTATATGAGGTAGCTGGTAGTGTGGATTTGCCGATTGTTGGCTGCGGCGGCATCACTTGTGCCAGCGATGCCATTGAGTTCATTATGGCCGGGGCCAGTGCTGTTCAGGTAGGCACCGCCAGTTTTGCCAACCCTCGGGCTCCCCTTGATGTTCTGGAGGGAATCGAGAGGTTCATGGAAAAAGAGGGAATAGAGGATATAGCTGAGCTTATCGGCGCAGCCCGGCATTAGCATGACTCAAGAAGATGGTCTGATATTCAGTTTTTGAGGGAGTTTTTGTAATGCGTCTAATTTGTCTGGATATTGGCTCCGCCACCCAGGATGTTCTGCTGCTGGACACTGAGCAGTCGGTGGAGAATGCCATCCAAATGGTGCTGCCGTCACCTACGGTTTTGGTAGCTCAAAAAATAAAGGCGGCCACTACCCGCGGCAACCCCATAGTCCTTGTCGGCGAGACCATGGGTGGCGGACCCTGCACACACGCCTTGAAACGGCATCTGGAGGCAGGCTTTAAGGTTTATGCCACGCCACCAGCGGCTCGTTCCTTTAGTGATTATCTTGAGAGGGTTACTTCCTGGGGAGTGCAGCTTGTTTCCCCTGATGAGGTCGCTTCCCTAAAGATAGACACACTCATCAGGATGGAAGATATTAATCTTGAGGTAATAGAGAGAGCCTTGTCGTGCTGGGATATACGATTTGTCCCTGATGTTGTCTCAGTGGCAGTACTGGACCACGGTGCTGCCCCTGCTGATGAGAGCCAAAGGTTATTCCGTTTTCGGCAGCTTGAGCACTTGCTTGAGCAAAGAAACACTCTGGAGAGCTTTATCTTTACCCCGGCTGAGCTCCCCGACTATTTTACCCGAATGCAGGCTGTGGTCCGTAGCCTGGACAGGAAAGTCCCACTGGTTCTTATGGATACCGGGGCGGCGGCAGTGTTAGGGGCTTCGCTAGATAGGGTTGTAGCCGCTCATCCTCACCGTCTAGCCGTCAATCTGGGCAACTCGCACGCTCTTGCCTTCCTTCTGGATGGCTCCAGAGTGCTGGGGCTTTTTGAACATCATACCTCACGGCTTTCTCAAGCCAGGTTAGAAGAGCTTCTGTGGAAACTTATCTCCGGGGGGTTAGGGCTGAGGGAGGTCTGGGAGGATGGGGGACACGGGAGCTTGGTCATGGAAAAAGGGGAGAGCCCTTTTCTGGTGGCTACCGGGCCCAGAAGGGCATTGCTTACCTCCTCCAGCTTGAGTCCCTACTTTGCCGCTCCCTTCGGCAACATGATGCTCGCCGGCTGTTTTGGCCTGGCGCAGGCGGTTGCCATTAAATTCCCCGAATGGCGGGGCGAGATTGAAAGAGCCTTGCTTACCGGGTGAGGTTTTATTCAGCCGGAGAGTTTTCTACCAGCCTTTGCCCGGCAAGATATGCCTGTTTTAGGGCATCGGGGTGCCTGGTGATAACCCCTTTCTCATCTATCCCGGAAAACAGGAGCTCACCGGCATGGGTAATATCTAGTGTTGTAAACAGGCTCATAACTACTGCCAGCGCCGGCCCAAACTGATTGGCTTTGCTTCGGCCGCCAACAGAAATAAACAGGCCTCTTCTCTCCCGCCCATCACCCAGCGGGGGTTTATTAAGCCTGTATTTTCTTGCCCATAGCGCCTGACAGCGGTCAATCATCGCCTTGAGCTGAGCTGTTACCCCCATAAAGTGTAGCGGCGAAGCCAGGACTAATCGGTCAGCTCTCTCCATGTCCCGGTAGACCGGCTGCATATCATCCTGTATGCTACAGTTGCCTGCCACAAGGCAGTCATCGCTGTGGTCGCAGGGAGCGATATCAAGGTCACGGAGGATGATAGTTTTAACCTCGGCTCCGCTACTTTCGGCGCCTCTTAAAACTTCAGCCAGCAGCAGGTCGGTGTTGCCGCCTCGCCGTGGGCTACCGGCAATACCAAGTACCCTCATTCCAGTCCCCCTTTAGCAAGGTTCAGAATCGCCGCCTCTCTGGCTGACATTAAGCGCTTCGGCTCAAGTGTATCATGGTCATATCCCAGAAGGTGAAGGATACCGTGAATTATGAGAATGGCTACCTCTCTTTTTACTGAATGGCAGTGCTCCCCGGCCTGCTTAACCGCCTGGGGATAGGAGATAATCACCTCACCGAGGTGGGCTATGTCATCGGGTGCGGTGACGAAGGGCTGATGCCCGGCTGTATCTCTCTCTTCAAGCATGGAAAAGGCGAGCACATCGGTAGGCTCATCTTCCCCTAGGTAGGCTTTGTTTAGCTGCTTGATTCTTTCCTGGCTGGCTATTACCAGCCCCATTTCTACACCGGGGTCGGCACGCTCGGCAGTAAGAACCTGCTCGGCGATGGCCTTAAGCCAGCTTACCTCAAGGCAATCCTCAAGACCTTTATCAAATAAAACGTTAATTTCCATCTCAACTGTCATCATAGCATAGCATAAAGAAAGCCCTCAAACGAGGGAGTCTAAGAGGGATTTCACCTCTCTTTTATTACTTCCCGCTCTCCTTTGCTTAACGGATGACTTAATGTAAAGGGGGGTGTTTAAGAGGAGCTTATTGCCCCTCTTTTTAATCTCCTCCCCTTTGGTTGAACTAGGGAGTCTGAGAGGGGCGTCAGCCCCTCTCAGATAACACTTCCCCCTCCCTTATCAAGGGAGGGGGATTTAAGGGGGAGGGTTACCTAAATGAAAAGCTAAGGTGATGAGGTTGCTAAAAAATCAAACAGGTTTGAGCAAAGTGGCAGCTTGTGATATATTTAGACCATAGGGAGGGGTCGCATAGTGGCCTAGTGCGGGCGCCTGCTAAGCGCTTACCCTGGGTAACCGGGGTCATGGGTTCAAATCCCATCCCCTCCGCCAAAACTAGGGTTGTAGGAGGGGGGAAGAGAGTTTGAGAGGGGCTTCGCCCCTTTCTCATACAACTCCCCCCCTCCCTTTTCAAGGGAAGGGGGCCAGGGGGATAGGTTACTAAACAACCTCCAAGCTCTGAGTTTTGATTTTTATCTCTCTATCCTTCATAATTCTAGTATTGGAGTGAAACATAGAACTATGCCACAATATCATATCTGGACAATCGGCTGCCAGATGAATAAGGCCGAATCGGAGCGATTGAGTAGTTTCCTTGAGCAGCTGGATTACCAGCCTACCGCTACTGTTGAGGAGGCTAACCTGGTGGTGCTTAATAGCTGTGTCGTGCGCCAGAGTGCGGAAAACCGCGTCATAGGTAAGCTCCATACCCTGAAATCACTAAAAAGGTCACGCCCGGACTTAACGCTGGCGGTAACCGGCTGCCTGGTAAACTCCGACCTTCAAGCGCTCAGGGATAGGTTTCCCTATGTTGACTACTTCTTTAAGCCCGGGGAGGCTCCACAGTGGCTTGCGGAGCAAGACCAGCCGCCCAGGGTCTTACCTGATAAGCCGTCACCAAGCACCTTTGTTCCCATAGCTCAGGGCTGCAATAACTCCTGCTCTTATTGTATTGTCCCCCACCGTCGTGGCCGGGAAAAGAGCCGGCCGGTTACCGAAATACTGGGCGAGGTAGAGGAACTGGCCCGTCGCGGGGCAAAAGAGGTTACTCTGCTGGGGCAGAATGTGGATTCATACGGTCATGACCTGCCCGCCAGCCCCGACCTTGCCGACTTGCTTGGTGAGCTAAATGCCGTAGATGGCATAGCCCGGATACGTTTTTTAACCAATCACCCCAAGGACATGAGTTTAAAGCTTATTGAGGCAATAGCCAGGTTGGATAAGGTCTGTGAGCAAATAAGTCTGCCGGTTCAATCAGGTGATAATGACATCTTAAGGGCGATGAGGCGGGGCTATGCCGTAGAGCATTACCACCAGCTTGTCTTAAAAATGCGAAGCCAAATACCAGAGATAGCCCTTTCTACCGATGTTATCGTCGGCTTTCCTTCAGAAAGCGAATCCCAGTTTCAGAGAACGCTCAAGTTGCTCCGTGAACTCAGGTTTGATACTGTCCACGTGGCTGCCTATTCACCCAGAGCGGGTACTTTTGCCGCCAGGGAGTATGAGGACAATATCCCGTCTGATGAGAAGAAGAGGCGCTTACATATTGTTGAGCAGCTTCAGGAGAAAATTGCCACTGAAATTAATGCCGAACTCTTGGGCAGGGTGGTTGAAGTCCTGGTGGAAGGGAGCAAGAAGGGCAAGTGGCAGGGTAGAACCAGGGGTGGTAAACTGGTCTTCTTCGGTAGCAACTGTGACTATCTCGGGCAACTGGTAAAAGTCAGGATTGAGAAGACAAGCCCCTGGTCACTCCAGGGTAGAGTTGAAGACATCAGCGCAACTGAAATAAGGAGGGGAAAATGGGAAGAAATAAAGCTTTAATCTTGGGGTTAGTTATGGCCTTGCTGGCAAGCGTCGTATTTATCGGTGGCTGTCTTGTTCCAGCAGAAGGAGACGGAGGAGGATTCGACCCGACGTTGATTATCTTTCTGGTGCTAATGTTTGGGCTGTTCTACTTCCTCATGATAAGACCACAACGCAGGAGGCAGAAGGAACACCAGCAACTGATGGCAGAACTGAAAAGAGGAGATAAGGTAATTACCGCCGGTGGCATCTACGGGGTGATTGAAAGCTTAAGCGAGGATAGTATCGTCGTAAAAGTAGAGTCGGGGGCGACAATGAGGGTGGCTAGAGGTAGCGTTGCCTTAAAACAAGAGATATAGAAACTATCTATTGACCTTACCCCCTTTATCCCTTCTTCTTAAGTAATAGTCAAATGAGTTATTATGACTGTGTTATAGTTGGCAGTGGTATTGCCGGGTTGTATACTGCTCTGCTGGCCAAAGAGCAGGGAAGCGTCCTCCTTATTACCAAAGGCAAAATTGACGATTGTAATACCAAGTTTGCCCAGGGGGGTATTGCCGCCGCTATCGGTAAGAATGACTCACCCCAGCTCCACTTTCAGGATACTATAGCCACTGGCAGCGGCTTGTGCGATGAAGGGGCAGTACGTATTTTGGTAGATGAAGCCGCTGACCGTATTGCTGACCTGGCCAATTTTGGACTGCCCTTTGACACCCTTGACGGGGAGGTTGCTCTCACTCTGGAGCCAGCTCACAGCGTACCCCGTATCCTCCATGCCGGAGGCGATGCCACCGGTGAACATATTGAGGTAACCTTAAGTAAAAAGGTTCGCTCAAGCGGAATACAGGTGCTTGAAGACTATCTGGCGACCGAGATTCTGGTAGAGAAGGGTGAGGCCAGAGGAGTAAAAGCTCTTGATTCTCATACTGGCTCTTCCGAGGACTTTGAGTGCCGCTACCTGATACTGGCTACCGGCGGTGCCGGCCAGCTATTCAAGTTGACCACTAACCCTGAAATAGCTACCGGTGATGGCATCGCCCTTGCCTTTAGAGCCGGAGTCGAGATAGTTGACATGGAGTTTTTCCAGTTTCATCCCACTGCCTTGCACCTACCTGGAGTAATTCCTTTTCTCATCTCAGAGGCGGTCAGGGGGGAGGGGGGAATACTGCGCAACGCAGACGGCAAGCGCTTTATGCCTGAGTATGCACCACAGGCTGAGCTGGCACCGCGAGATGTGGTGGCTCGTAGCATAGTGCATGAAATGGAAAGGACGGGTGAGAATAATGTTTTTCTTGATGTTACCCATCTACCACCTCATGTTATTGCCACTCGCTTCCCACAAATATATCGTTTCTGTCTTGAGCACGGTTTGGACATTACCCGGGAGCTAATACCGGTGGCGCCCGCTGCCCACTATATGATAGGCGGCGTCAAGGTGAATAGCTGGGGGGAAACCAATCTAGCTGGGCTGTTTGCCGCTGGAGAAGTTGCCAATACCGGTGTCCACGGGGCAAACCGGCTGGCCTCAAACTCACTTCTTGAGGTGCTGGTGTTTAGTAAAAGAATCATTGAAAAAATGAGAAAGATGGATAAGCCGGCGACGGCTGGCAGCCGAAGAGCGGAGATTTATCACTCGCTTAAGCAGAGACAGCCTACCAGGGCGGTAGCGCCACCCAGCCTTTCGGCTCTTATGCAACTCCTCTGGGATAAAGTGGGTATCATCCGTAGTGGAGAAGACCTGGCCAGGGCAGCTGATACTCTGGCTGTCTGGCAGGGGTCCCTCCCCCCACCTATCGACCGTCCATCACATGAGCTTAGTAACCTGGTCTTGACCGGGCGTCTGGTAACCGAGGCCGCCCTTCTTAGGCAGGAGAGCCGTGGGGCTCACTTCCGCTCCGATTTTCCCCGGAGTTTGCCCGAGTGGCAGAGGCATATTGTCTTTACCTCAAAGTAGTGAGCCAGTTATTGATATAGACAGCCATGTTCTCTATGGCAGACCTAGATTTATTGATATAGATTCTTAATAAGCAGTGTCTCAAGATTGTTTACGAGGGGTAGCTTGAAATGGCGAAAATGGGATGAAAATCACCTTCAAAAAACTTCTTTCTCTTCTTTGGGGAGGTTAATCTAATGGGGTGTCTAAGAGGGGCAAAGCCCCTCTTTAATAAATCATCTTCCCCTTCCCCTTATTAAGGGGAAGGGGATAAAGGGGATAGGGTTACTAAACGGGGATTAAAGGGGGGTGAGGTTGATAAATAAAATAAAGTTGTCTAAAGAAACTAGCAAAATTATAGATATTGCCCTGGCTGAGGACATAAGCCGTGGCGATATAACCAGTGAGATATTAATACCACCTGACCTCGTGGCGAAGGCACATATACTGGCTAAGGAAGAGGGTGTGCTGGCTGGTGGTGACATAGCCAGGTTGGTATTTCTTAAGGTTGAGCCAGAACTTGTGGTAGAGCTACTTATTAAAGATGGGCAAGGGATAAGGCCGGGAGACATAGTTGCCGCTGTCACTGGCAGTGTCTCTGGCATTCTAAAGGCGGAGCGGGTAGCCCTCAATTTCCTGAGCCATTTAAGTGGTGTTGCTTCTTTAACAGCCAGATATGTCGCCCAGGTGTCGGGTATTGGTGTCGCTATCACCGATACCCGTAAGACATTGCCCGGTCTCAGGGGGCTGGAGAAGTATGCTGTTCTTATGGGTGGTGGACAGAACCATCGCCTCCATCTGGGTGATGGTATCCTGATTAAGGATAACCATATAGCAGCGCTTGAGGCACTGGGCATGAGCCTTAAGGATATTGTCGCCAAGGCGGAGCGGGATGCCCCTCAGGGCTTAGAGGTTGAGGTGGAGGTTAACACCATCAAGCAGGCTCTGGATGCAGCCCAAGCCGGGGCTGATATAATCCTGCTGGATAATATGAGCCCTGATGAGATGAGGCGGGTGGTAGAGCTTATTCCGAAGCCGGTTAAGATTGAGGCCTCGGGAAACATCAGGCTGGGCAATGTTCGCCCGGTGGCTGTGACCGGGGTTAGTACTATCCCGGTTGGTGCCATAACTCATTCGGCAAACGCTCTGGATTTTAGCCTTGAGCTTGAGCCGAAGATACCATAAAACTGTCTAATGGTGGCAGGCTACTGGTGTTGGGTAAGCCCGGTTATGGTTCCGCTAGTGTGTAGTCTCGCTATCTAATTGTGGTCTTACTTCCAGGCTTTTTGGTTGAGTTGGCTCAACAATCTTACAGAAGAGGTTCACCAGCTCAGGGTCAAAATGGGTTCCGGCGCAGCGTTTTAGCTCATCAATGGCTTCTTGTGATGATAGCTGCTTGCGATAGGGTCGCAGAGAGGTCATGGCGTCATAGGCATCGGCAATAGCCAGAATGCGGGCTTCTGTTGGAATATTCTCACCTTTTAAGCCAGACGAGTAACCGCTGCCGTCGTAATGTTCGTGGTGATGCAGGATGGCTGGTAAACAGTAAACTAAATCAATGACGTGTCTTAATATCTCTACTCCAAGTTCAGGGTGTTCCCTAATCGGCTTCCACTCGTCATCGGTTAATGGTGTCTTTTTATTGAGTATAGAATCAGGGATGCCGAGTTTGCCAATATCATGGAGTAGGCCGGCGGCACGGATGGTAGCTACTCTATCTTGAGGCATATTGGCTGCCTCAGCCATGGCCACTGCATACTCGCTGACTTTTCTGGAGTGTCCGTAGGTGTAGCTATCCTTGGCATCAACAGTAGCCGCTAGGGCGTAGATTATACTTAGTGCTCTTGGTCGTGCCTCAAGTTCGGTGCCGATAAGGGGCGTTCCTGGTTTTAGTACATCTGATGATAGGCAGGTCTGATTCCGTCCCATGTCTTTAGCCCGGTATAGTGCCGCATCAGCACGGGCAATGATTTCCTCCTTCATGACGCCATCAGTCGGCCAATTGGCGATTCCGAGGCTGACGGTTATCGGCATTGCCCGGGAGCTTGTCTTTGACTCCATTGTTTTACGAATACGCTCGGCCACCCGGTAAGCATCGTCAAGCCGGGTCTCAGGTAGCAGGACGGTAAACTCCTCGCCACCATAACGAAAGGCAAGGTCTATGCCTCTAATTGAGCTTTCTATGTACTTGCCGGCTTTCCGTAGAACCTGGTCCCCGGCTAGATGTCCATAAACATCGTTATAGGACTTGAAAAGGTCTATATCCAGCAGTATTAGGGAGAAGGTAGAGCCGAAACGGGAACCGCGGGCAATCTCTTGCTCCAGGCGCTCGTGGAAGTAGCGGTGGTTGTAGAGTCCGGTCAGTTCATCGGTATTTGCCCTTATCGTGGCATGGGTGTAGAGCTGGGCATTTTCTAGTATAATGCCGGCTTGATTGGTGATATTGGTCACCAGTGCAATATCTTCGTGAGAATAGAGCCCACCTGACCGCTTTTTACCGAGGGCTAGAATGCCAATAAGCTTATCCCGGCTCTTAAGCGGGTACAAGAGCCCTAGACCAGATGTAGTTAGCTGCTCCTTCTCTTCCTGCCACAACCCCTTAAGCTCCGGGATGTTATCAATCTGGTTTAGGCTAAGGGGACTACCTTTTCTATCCAGCCAGGCTACAATAGGGTTTTCAGTATTAAATCTAAGCTCATCATTCACCTCGCTTTTGGCCTCGGGGTAGGCAAACTGCACGGTAAAATCACCGTTATCATTATCCTGGAGTAATAGGCTGGCTTGGGTGATGCTTAGGGCTTGGGTCATTGTTGGCAACATCTCCTTGGCCAGTTCGTCCAGGTTAAGGATGTTACCCATCTTACTTGAAAAGCCGAGTAATGCCTGGCGGGAATCATAGGTTTTCCAGTAGAAGAGGCGGTCTATGCCTTCCTGGATAGTCTGTCTTAGCGGGCGAGCCATTGCAATTAGCAAGAGGACGATTATGGTGGCAAATAATACAGTGCTGACTTGCGTCTGTTCTGGGAAGAACCTGGAACCAATGAGTATGGCACCTGTGGATATGCCAATGAGAGTGCCGATTAGGATGGTATATGTCAGCCCTCTTCGTGCCACCAGCTTGATATCAAGTAGCTGGAATCTGGAAATGGCGTAGGCAATTATTAGTGCATTGACTAGATTACCGATGTGGTCCAGCGGAAATCCAGCCACGGCAGGTATATTATTCGTAAGGGTGAGGGCCACCAGTATGCTCCAGCCGACTATTAAGTACATTGTTCGGTTACGGTCAGTGGGGTCAGTAGAACCACGATATTTTTTGGCCAGGAAAAAGATTACTCCGCCGACAAAGACAAGCATGATGGCGGTGATAATATATTGTGAAGCTCCGAGGAGGCTGTAGTCTAGAATCCCGTCAACAACACGCGAATACTCTACTATATTGCCACTTAAGGAGAGCCCTGTCAGAAGCAAGAGCAGGGCGTAACCAGTATATAGCCCCTTTCCAGTTGGTCGGTTGGTATAGGCATGGGCAAAATGATAATAGGCAACAAGCGTCCATACCAGGGCGACCATCAGGATTTGATTCCAGAACAGGGTCTGCTCTTGGGGGGCGTCAAGGTGGAGCATAAAGGAGGTGAAACTCCAGAAGGCGACAGCGCCAAGAAAAAAGGCGAATATCTTGTTTACCCGTCTCTCAATTTGCTGCAGTGCGAAAACAAGCAGGACGATGTAAACAAGGCAGGTTGTTAGTGGGATTAAAGCCCATATATTCAATTTAACCTTCTCCCATGATAGCTAATGTAGCTATAAATAGTAGCAATAATCATTATGTATTTGTGAGAATAATTATGACCAATAGCTTTGGTGTTGTCAATAGGAGTATTGGGTGGCGGTTGTTTTGTGTAAAGTAGATAGGGATAAAGGGAGACCCCACGAAATCAAAGGTTTCGTGGGGTAAATTAAAGGGAGTTTGGTCTATAAAAGTAGTACTTGATTGCGTAGGAAACCGTAATGAACGAGATTCTTCGTTGACACTCAGAATGACAAATGATGGCTGTCACCCTGAGCGTAGCGAAGGGTCTCGTCACTCTTCGCATTATTACGCTGATTTACGCAACGAGACAGTAGTCTATTTACGCCTCTACCTTTTCCTCTGTCCTTACCGTTACTTTGCTGGCAGTATTAACCAGGAAATCTATGGTAGCGTCAGACGGGTTGAGGTGAGGTGGCTTCAGATGGGCTAACTTGGCGCCGATGGCTTGCTGCCTGGCTCCGAAAACGGACAAGAGTTCTTTTCAGTACATTATCTTCTATCTTATGTGCTTCAGACAAATATTTTTCAAAATTATCCTGTGATATGCTTTTTGAGAAATAGTTATCAGAGGATTGATATCCCACTTTTTGCCAATCGATATTCTTCTTATCTTCTTTACTCATAGAAGCGTATAATGAGGTACCAGGTAACGGCGTATAGTTATTTACCTCGAAGATATCGGTATTAATTTCTTTCATTATTCTCAACGTCTCTTGCATATCTTCTTCGTTTTCATCTGGTAGACCCAGCATGATTGAAGTTACGGAAGGGATCCCAATATCATAGACCATTTTGCTTATTGTGACAATCTGTTTAGTAGTTGTCTTTTTATTAATAGTCCTCAATATTCGATCACTCCCTGACTCTAAACCAAAGAACAGTCCAGAGCAGTTGGCCTGTTTCATCAATTGAAGCAGGTCTTCGTTGAGATTGTCGTACCTGGCGGTACATCTCCATTTAATATCCAGCTTATGCTCAATCATTGTGTTACAGAATGTCTCCAAATACTTCCTGTCAAATGTAAAAGTCCCGTCAGCAAAATCAACAGACTTGATCTTGTATGTATCCTTTAGGAGTCTCAGCTCTTTAATAACATTATCCACACTGCGACGACGTACCTTTCCGCCCCAAAATCTTCCGTCGGCGCAAAAAGCACATGTATAAGGACAACCGCGGGCTGTAGATGTACCATGGACTCGATATAGATCATAATCGCAGTTCAACACCAGGTCCCTCGCCGGAAATGGTAGTTCATCAAGATTATTAATCAGATTTACACCAGGATTATTCCGCACTTGCCCACCCCCGTCTCGGTAGTAGATTCCGGGAACTGTTTCCCATTTCGGACTATCCTTCTTAAATTCTTCAACAAGGCGTAGCAGTGGAATTTCACCCTCACCTCTGACAACAAAATCTATATCCGGATTCTGCATTACCTCTTCAGGACAAAATGTTGGATGACACGAGCCGACTATGATCTTTATATCTCGATCCATCTCTCTAATCAGACCAGCTATTCTTTCGACTACATTCTTTAGTGGTGTCAAATACGATATTCCCACAGCTGTCGGATTAGTCTGCCGCACAATGTCAGTCAGTTTTCCCCAAACAAAATGAGTCTTGTCGTTTACAATCGTTACGTAATTTTGCCAAGCCTCTGCTAATTCTTTGGGACCAGGAGTACCTTGGCCAATTTCTTGGTCCGCTGACCATGTATCGATAACTGGTAAACCCATCAACAGATCGCCCATCAACACAGCACTTTCAATACCTTCTCTCCGAATATACGCCGCTAAACTCGTTAGACCTATATTGTACCCACAATCTACTGGTATACCTCTTAAGCTGGAAAATGGCGGGTCAATAAGCAGTATATCCATTATTTCCTCCTTTTTAAAGCTTGGTGGACTTGCCCCCAAAAATTATACCAACTTCTGTAATTCAAGTAGTGTTGTAACCAAACTCTCTGAACTTGTGAAACCTGGTTAGGCTTCTACTTTTACCCTGCGCCTTTCCCTCACTGGCACCTGGCGGGCAGTATTAACCAGGAAATCTAAGGTAGCATCAGACGGGTTAATGTGAGGTGGCTTCAGGTGAACTAGTTCGGCACCGGCTGCTTTCTGCCGCAGCTTATAGAGCTTAAAGGCATTTTCAGGCAGCAGGGTGACCTCTAGTGGTCTTAAGCCGGTAAACGATTCAAGATCAGCATAGGGAGCATCCAGCCGCTTAAGCTCCTCATGGACGAGGGCAGAGACCTGCTCGGCGTTAATATGTCCGTTTTCCTTGAGTTCAATGTACAGGTGTAGAACTGGCTCCTCCTTGACCTCCTTGCGTGCCGTCCAGCCCTCATAGGATAGTCCTGTGTTCTCTATTGCCTGCCAGATAATCTTTTCTGATAGCCGGGTGAAACCGGCAATGTCAATCTGGTCGTCTATGCGAGATAGAAAGGCCATTTGTGGAATGTCTATGTTGAGCGCTTCGTTGCGCAGGGCCGTTATCTTAATCAGGTGTCCCAGCCTATATCTAATAAATGGGCCACCGTGGAAGCTGGTAATGACCAGCTCATAGTTACCCGGCTTAACCTCGTCTAGCAG
>SDBU01005258.1_pt1 | contig 15557 bp, 12 predicted proteins | sample 2277071 | NCBI WGS metagenome assembly SDBU01 (sample SAMN10397929, study PRJNA504765) | marine sediment metagenome | isolation source: marine sediment core GS08_GC12, 126 cmbsf | place: Arctic Ocean: Gakkel Ridge, Loki's castle | collected 2008
ATCTTCTTAAGAGTGCTAATATCTTTTATCGATACCCTTTGCTTCCTAAGTTCAACAATTTCTTCGATAACTTGAGAGTCCAGTTCTGCTAATGTCATTTTATTGGGCTATTTTTCTTTTTGATAATTAAATAAATTTAGGATATATAAAGAAAAAACTGTGATTGAATTGAATTATAAAATTTATCAGAAGAGACGAAAAAAATTTAGATGGAAATATAAACCTATTAACACATCAAATTTGACAAAAAGTTAAAAACAATTTATTTTTTTATCTTAGTATATTCCGATTTATAAAATCCTATTTTTTAACCAACCAGAGTGAAATATTCAAAATTCAGAGAGGTATGATAAATTTTGGCATCTTTAAGTGAAAAGAATTATAATCCCGAAGAATATTTACTAGATACGCTTAATTATTTAGATATTGGGTTTGTAAAAGTTAGTAATGATAGCATTATATTAAACCAAAAATAAAAGAAACTAATATGGAATTTAAAGTAAATGAGTATATCACACTTAAATTAGAGGAGGATAAAACTGTTATGTATATTAATGAAGAGGAATATAATTTATGTTGTGGTGTTTTAGTGAATATTCCACAAACCTCCCCCCGTATTTCTTTCAAGAATCAAGAATCAATTGATTATATAGTTGACAGTAATCAGTACAAAACAACAGAGGACGAAAATATAAGAAAGAAAATTAATCCCGAAGAAGAGTTTTGGGCTTTTTGTTCAAATCTTCAAGTATGGGCAGAAAATAATTATAATTCTGATTTTCTCCATTATACTGTCGTTTTTCCATTATTAGATAAATTGATACAAGCAGGAGATCCATTAGCAAAAGAGGTTTTCCAAAAAGAAATGCTCCGTAGGATAAAATATGGTACTTATTATACAACTAGTTTCCTTGAATTTGAAGGATATCTTGATAAATTAACTTTAACTAATGAAGAATTGATACGAGGAGTATTAGTTCCAGATGAAGCAGACGCTCTAGTGCGGATTAGTAACAGAACGGACTTAAAATACGTTATAGGTACAAATTTTGATGACGATGAAATACGAGAACGACCACTTTATAAAAATTTAATGGATCCAAAACTATACATCACTATTGAAAATGGTCATCTTTGTGGGTTAGAGATAGAGCTGACCAAAGACAATCCTCGTATTCCAGAAGAAATTAAAGTTTTCAACCATTTATGGATATTACATATTTGGGTTACAGATTCTAAAATAACAGTTTATCAACCTTCATTTAAACTCGAATCTGTTTCTAAAGTAAAAATTATAATGCATAAATCGGTAATATTCCTTCCACACTTACTCTATAGTGCCTTCCCAAATTTAGAACAACCAATGGTTTCTTTGGCTGATTATTCTGTTAAACCTAGAAAAAGAACTAAAAAACTCAAGAAAATTGATAATAGCAGTCAAGATTATAGAAAACAATTATTTCTTATTGCTACGGTAGATGATTTAAAGCAAATCTGTCTACAATATCAGATAAAGGGATTCTCTAAGCTCAGAAAATCGGACTTAGCAGAGTTTGTTTTAACTTCTTTATCGGAAGAAGAGCTTAAGAATATAATCAATATGAATGAGGAAAAGTGGATCCTCAAATGGATCGATAGTGAATTAAACAAAATAATCCGAGAATCAGGGGACCAAGCTATCAGAGAGGAGATGGAGATGTGGATAGACACATCTAAAACATATGGCATTAGGAAAGAAGAGGCCGGGGTGGTTATAGTCAAACTTCAGATAGGATCGAATGTGTTTATTAGTAAACGAGAAAACTTTATTTCAATTATGGAGCGTAATTTTAAAAGATGGATGTAATCAATTTTTTAAGAGATCAGAATTAATAGAATGAATTTTGATATATATTTTATTGGACGCTTATTCTCATCTAATGTTGCTCTTCAAATTTTAAAATGCGAACAATTTCTATTTATTTTTAGACCTTCCACACATATACTGACAACATTGGATGATGTCTAAATAATGTTTAAAATAAAAACTAGTATCAAAAATTATACTTACTATCCCAAATTCAAGAGAAGGTGGGAAAAGAAGTGAAATTAACTATAAATACTTTTTGAAAGAAATAAAAAATGCGAGAAACAATGCAATAAAAGAAATTGGCTAAAAAATTGTTAAGTTAAAGTATCTAAATAATATTTTAACATATATTTGAAAATGTTTTATTTTTTTTGTTTATATAATCTTGCAGAAAGAGATTAAATTATGGAAAAAATAAAGAAAAAGATTCCAACTGGTACTAAAGAATGGGCAACATCAAATGTAAACTTTATTTCAGGATGTTCTCATAATTGTCGTTATTGTTATGCTAAGAAAATGGCTATTAGGTTTGGTAGGAAAACCGAATCGAATTGGAAAGTTATGGAATTAAACAAAAATAAATTGCATCAAAAATATAGGAAACGGAAAGGGCGAGTAATGTTTCCTTCTTCTCATGATATTATTCCAGAATTTAAGGATGAATGTTTCTTAGTATTAGAAAAACTACTAGACTCAAGAAATTCTGTATTAATAACTTCTAAACCTCATTTCAATGTTGTGAAAGAATTATGTGACGAATTCGTTTATTTTAGAGATCAAATTCAATTTAGATTCACTATCACTTCAACTAATAATGATACATTAAAATTTTGGGAAGGAGGTGCACCCATATTTGAAGAAAGGTTAGAATCATTAAAATATGCTCATTTTATGAAATATAAAACTAGTGTGTCTATTGAACCATTTTTAGATAAAAATCCGATTCCTTTAATTAATAAACTATATCCTTTTGTATCTGATACAATTTGGCTTGGAAAAATGAATTATATTGATAGGAAGAACCTTTTACCAATTGAATCTTATTATTATGAAAAAATAAGGAAAAACTATACAAGTAAAAATCTTCAAGAAATTGTAAATAAATTAATTAAATTCAGAAAGATCCGATATAAAGATAGTATTAAAAAAATGAGTTTGCAAATTCCGTACTTTCAAATTCCTAAGATTAATTTAACATAATTGGTGCATAATAAAATGACATTACCTGATGATGCTCTTGAAAAATGGGTATATAAAGAACATACCAAAGTAAAACATGAAATTTTGAGTAAATATATTACAGGATGGATTAAGATTTTAGGAACCTTTCATAAACTATATATTTTTGATTGTTTTGCTGGAAGAGGAAAATATAAAGATGGCTCGGATGGATCTCCCCTTAAGATAATAAAAATATTAATAAATTTAAGAAAATCCCAAAATAAACCAAAAGAAGCAGAGTGTTTTTTTATAGAGAATAATCCAAAGAACATTCAAAATCTTGAAGTGGAGTTAAAAGATATTAATGAAGAAGTAGATTCATGGCTGAAGATTCATGTTAAATTAGGTAAATTTTCAAATATAATTAAAGAAATTCTAGAAAAATACAATAATAATATTATACCTGCTTTCTTTTTTCTTGATCCGTTTGGTTTTGGAGGAATACCATTATCAATCATTAAAAAATTATTATCATTTGGAAAAACAGAAGTTTTTATTACATTTATGATTCGTGATGTTATTAGATTCTTAGAAAGTCAACCTCATCAGGATAGTATAAAACAATTAATTGGTGTACATAATGTAATGGAATTTTTACAGGAAAAACCTTATTCTAAATTACCAAAGGAACAAGCGATACTTAAATTGTACCGAAATCAACTCCATAAAGATGTTGAAGTGAAATATACTATACCTTTTAAAATAAATGCCGATGATAAACTTCAAACAACATATTATCTTATCCACTGTACAAATCATCCAAAGGGATGTGCAATGATGAAATCAATTATGTATAAATCAGGAACAGAAAGTAGGTTTGCTTATTTAGGCCCTGCAGAAGGTCAATTAACATTAGATAAATTTGTAACCATCGAGACACTAAAAGACTTTTTATTGAAAAATTTTAAAGATCAGACATTATCATTTCAAAAATTAATATATGAAACATTAATGGATACATTTTTTATTGAAAAACATTATCGTCGAGCAGTTAGAGAATTAGAAGAAGAAGAAAAAATCTCAATGAAAAATAGAGGTGTAAGAGGTGGAATAAACGATGATACATTAATTATATTTAAAAAAAGAAGTAAAAATATATTTGATTATATTGAAAATGATTAATTTCTAATTAAAATAACTTAAATGTCAAAAAGTAATTAAAAATTCTTTTGGACGAGAATATTTTCAACTCAATCATCAAACAAGTATTAAAGTACTGAACTGTGCTATTTCCATAAGATAGAGCCGAACTTTATAGGGAAGACTTAAATCTACTTTCAGCGAAAAATTGCATCGTTACTGTAAGGCTAGGAAGAACTGAAGGATTTGACTTATTGATAGTTAATCCTAACAATAACACCTTTAAGATTTCAGTAAAAACCACCTTCTACAAGAAAAATAGTCTTATAATGTCAAAAAAGGTCGAAGAAATAAAAGATTTTGATCTGTTTTACGCATTTGTAAGATTCACTGATATAAATAAATTACCGGACTATTGGATCGTACCTTCAAAAATAGTTGCTGAAAGAGTAGCTATTTCACATCAAGTCTGGTTAGATACTCCTGGAAAAGGTGGTAGACCACATAAAGATACGCCTATGAGGCAATTTTTCTTAGTAAATCATGAGAATTATCCCCAAAATTGGGAAACAATTTTAGAACAGTATAAAAACAATGTTGATATAATTTTGACCTAAATTTGAATAAAAAATTGATATTGTCCGAGAAGAAGAGTAGAAAAGCTAGCTTCAAGTAATAGTCACATAACTCATTCAAAATATCAGAAAAATTGGGAACTCACACTTTTAAAATAAAATATAATTTTTAGTATTCTATATTAAAATTGTCAAATGATTAGCAAAAAAAGAAAATTTAACCCTAACAGGTTTAAAATAATACATGGTTAGACAGGAAGATATTTTGGATTATTTTAAAACGGAATTTGAAACGTTAATGCAAAAATTTAGCGATATGCGTGAATTGAATTATTCTTTAGATATAATTAATACTGATGGATTAGTAGATTGTAATTGGTCTCAACAAAACATTAAAATAAGATTTAAAATCATTCCCATTGATTATTATTTATCAAATCCTGCACATGTGAAAATATTTGATGATAATCCTGAAGCATACAGAAAATATTTTATTCATGTTGCCCGTCATGAGTATGGGCATTCAATTTCATGCGAGTCATTCAATAAATTACAATCCTATATTTTACCTATTGATGAATATGCCAAATGTTGGATCGATAAGCAATATTTTAAAATTCATTTAAATGAGATTTTTTTTGATTTTTATGCAAATTTTCAAGTTTATGAAAAAATTAACAAGTCAATTCCAGAAGAGCACATAAAGCTTAATTACAATTCATTCCAAACCACATTTGAGGCAGGATATTGTATTTTTGGAATGATAAAGACATGTTTATTACATTCGCAGGTTTTTTTTATTTATAACCAATGGAATAAATTGAATCCAGTTTTTATAGAATTCAAAGTTAACAATTTTTTAGATTTTTTATATATCATTAATAATTTATTCAAGAAAATAATCTTAAAAAAAGTAGATAACGATAGTAGAGATATGGATTCAATAATTTCCGATATTACAGATTTGGCAGAAATATTAGACGATATAAATTGGAAACAAATAGTCCTGGAAAATAATTGTAATACAGGAAGTTTAGTTTCATTAGAAAACTTCAAGAAAAAGTTTTAACTTCTTGGAGCCCATTCTCCACTTTCGCTATAATTTTCTGATTTTGGATATCCAAAAGCATTCCATAAAGCATCAAAACAGAATTTTAAAATTTTAGAAGCCTTTTCATCATAATTTTCAATAATTACTTCTGGTAATAGTAGCACGTCTCTATCAATAGGATCTTTTAACATTAGGGGATCTAGTTCAATTATACGATATCCTTTATAACCAATAAATGATAAAAACAAAAAAACCGGAGGTTCGACAAAATTTGGCCCCCAACAACTTCCTAGATTTGATTTCTATTTACCGAAATTTCAAACTGCTACCCTTTTACTATACTTTCTGGTTCACGCGACTCTTCATCTTTTACAATATAAGTGGATGTCATAGTGGAACTTTTGTTGTGATCTTATTTAATATCTGAGAGTGAGCATGCTCAGTGGTATTTTTAATATTTTTAACGATTTCTTACTTCTTTGAATAATTTTTTATCCCCTGATTTAAACCTTGGAAATAATTCATGGAGTTGATAACTTTTGCACAGTATATAATTATCGGAGTAGGGGAAGTCACACCCATGTTGCACCCATAAGCAACTATATTTCCGTCAATTTTTACCTGATCCATAACATAATCTACTTCTCAATTTTACTTATGAGTTTATCTTTCTTCGAATAACATTTTTAAAATAACTTATCTTATTTATGATCGTTATTCAATATTTAACAATTGTGTAAAACTTATTTTTCATGAATTCAAATAATAAATATAGAAAAAGAATAATATTAATATTAGGAATAATTTTCACACTATCAATTTATCCTAACTCATTTCTTAATATCTCTTCTCATAAAGTTGTGGTCAATGAAATTAAAGAAAAAATAATGTTATCAGGGATAACATGGACTGTTGATGATGATTTACTAGATTTTCCTTATGCTGATTTTACTGTTATTGAGGATGCAATAAATATTGCTAATGATGGAGATACTATCCTTGTCTATCCAGGAGTATATTCTGAAAACATTAATGTTAATAAAAGAATAAATATAAAGTCAATAGGTGGGGTTGATGTGACTTTTATTCAAGCTCCAAGTTCTTCCAACTTTGGTTTCAAAGTAGAAAAAAATTTTGTTAATATAAGTGGATTTACTGTGAAAGATGCATCATACGCAGGTATCTTGCTTTCTGAAGTAGAATATTGTAACATATCAACTAATAATTTATTTGATAATCAATTCGGAATTGTTGCTACTGGTCGAATATCAGGTATCCATCATGGTAATAATTTTATATCAAACAATAATTTTTCAAATAGCAAAGCTGATATATATTTTTTTTATTCTTCAAACAATGTTGTATCTGGAAATATAATGGAAAAGAGGGGAGTTAGGGTTTCTGGAAATTCAATCTTTACTCACACGCACGAAATAGATACAAGTAATCTAGTTAATGGAAAGCCAGTTTACTACATAAATGGAATTACTGGGGGGAACGTCCCTACTAACGCTGGTCAGGTTATCCTTGTTAATTGTTCGGATATTAATATTGCGAATTTAAATATTAATGGTACATATAATAGTATTCATGTAGTTTACTCTTCTTATGTCAATATAGAAAATAATAATATTTCCTATAGCCAAGCTTATGATATATTTCTTACAAACTCAAATTATTGCAATGTTACATACAACAATTTTTCAAATAGTTACTCAGGAATTGCTCTAGCTAATAATGCACATGATAATAAAATTATGGCCAATTACATTTCAAATACATACCTTGGGATTCATATAGCGAGTAGTGATACAAGAAATAATGAATTGGTCCAAAATACAATTATAGATAATTGGGCAGGTATCTATATTCAAAGTCGTGCGCCAAATAACACAATTAAAGAGAATAACTTTATTAATAATTATAGACCTATGATCTCAAACTCAGATGGTTATAGATATCTTAATAATTTCATAAATAGCACTTATTACAGTTCTTCTAGTGATCCCACTTGGAACTCACCAGAAACACTTGTCTATACATATGAAGGTAATGATTTTACTAACTATCTTGGAAATTATTGGGAGGAGTATTCAGGGACAGATGACAATAATGATGGAATTGGAGACACTCCATTTCATATTGTATTAAATAACTATGATTATTACCCATTAATGATGACTTTTGAAAATTACTTAGACATACAAGACACTATATCTCCAAACACAGAAATTATTAGTGGTCCAAGTGAAATTATTAACTATAATGATGTGACATTTACATGGACAGGTTCTGATGACACAACCCCTACACAAGATTTAGTGTGTTCTTATTACCTTGAAGGTTATGATAGTGGTTGGTCAATTTGGACTCTAAATACAAGTAAAACATATAATAATTTGCCGAATGGAGATTATATTTTCAGAGTTCGAGCAAAAGACAGTTCAGGAAATATAGATCCTACGCCAGCAGAAAGATCTCTTACCATTTCAATGGAACCCGAACCTGAGCCTGAACCAGAACCAGAATCGTGGACTTTTGCCATAATTACAGATCTACATATAGGAAGAGGCTATAATTATTATGAGTATCAATTAGATGATGAATATTACCTCACAGAACGATTAGGAAATGCGTTTCAAGAAATTTCTGAAAATAAGGACGAGAAGAATATTAAATTTGTAGTGGTTCTTGGAGATATCTCTGAACATGGAGATTCAATTGAACTTCTAAAAGCAAAAAATATTTTGGATAAACTAAATAATCCTGACGGTAATGAAAATACCGAAGATGGCATCCCCTACTTTCCAATTATCGGAAATCATGATGTTCAAACTAAGTCATTGCTAGAAGGAGGTGATTGGTCAAGCTTTAATTTAGTATTCAACGATTCGTTTTTTGAACAACAATTTCAACTACTTGGTATAGATAAATCAGAATGGAGTGATGATAATGATGAAGCAATAGAAGATAAATATGTGAATTACGCTTTTTCATATCGTGGATTTAATTTCATTTCTTTAGATTTTGTACAAGATGGGTCAAGTGCTGAATTATATGATGACACAAGAAATTGGTTAAGAAAGTACCTAGAAGATCCAAATTATCAAAATATTGTCCTTTTTTCCCACCATCCATTTATACACAATGAATTTCTAGCATTTGACTTTCTAGAGAAACCCAATTTAGAATCTATAAATGGTTGGGATAAAGTTAATGCAAGCTTTGCAGGACACATTCATGGCTATTATGATAAAGATAAATTATTTTCTCTTATAAATGAACCCGGATTATACAATCCTCTAGCTATACCATTCAGTCCAATTTTTATGAATGCAAACAAAAGATATCATGATACAATAAATAATATCCCAGTAATAACCACAGAAGCATTATTGGTAGGATCAAATGAAGAAATTGAAAAACGTATTATTAGAATAGTAGAAATTGAGGAGAATAAAATTAAAAATTATAATCAATTTTTAGGAACTGATAATGTATTAAATCCTTCTCTAAAAGTAGATGATCATAATGTGTTTAATCTACTTATGTCGGGAAAAAATTTTCGATATATAACTGTTGAATGCTATGCTTTTACGAGAGCCGTTTATAAACTCAAATATGAAATTATCTTCGAAAATACGATTAAAAAATCACCAATTATTATTGAAGATAATGAAGATACAGATGCTCTAGAATATGAAAAAATTGTTAAATTCGATCATGTAATTTATCTCCCATCTTTAGATGGTAATTCAATTAACGTAAATTTAACTGTTTACGGGTGGTCATCAAAAGAGTTAGAGGATCCAGATATAGTCGAACATATTAATATTACATATAATTTGCCGAATTTAATGCCTTTTCTTGGAATGAGTCCCGTGAATATGACCGTGATAGACCCTGAAGGAAGAATTATAAATGAAACAATCAATGAAATCCCGGATGCTAAATATCAATTAGTTGACATAGATAACGACGGTCATTTTGAAGACCTAATTGTTATTACAAACCCTATGGAGGGTAATTATATCTTGCGTTTAACTGGTATTGATATAGGGACATACACTATTTTATCAGGAACTTTTAGCCAAGAGGAACTTATAAAATTCAATGCAACTGATATCCCTATATCTATCAATGAATTACATCAATTTACCTTTAATTGGAATGCAATATCAGAAGGTGAAGAAGGTATAAGAATTCAGATTGATAGTGATGGTGACGGTAACTTCGATTATGATTTTTATTCAGACAGTGAATTTAACTATGATGAGTATTTGGAAGCTATAGAAGATGCTGAAAAATTTCCTCTCGCCATAATCATTATTGTAATTATATCAATTGTAGGGGGAATAGGAATAGTGACAGTTACAGCGGTTCTATTGCGTAAAAGAAAACGAATAAGTTAAGGATCTTCATCCGTATCCAAATCCGTATATCTAAAGGGCGATCATTGAGATTTATGGGAGGTAGTTCATTGAGATTTAGATCTTGTTCATTGAGATTTAGATCTTGCAATGAAGAAGTAGGGATTAATTCAAATGTAGAACTTATTACTCTACCATTTAACAATATCACAGATAAGCAGTTTGAATTTTTGGAGTTATTTTTCGAACCAAATTATTCACTCGAAGATTTTTTCTCTCAAAGATATAGTTTTAATGACCATCCTGTATTAGCAAAAATAAAAAAGTACAAGTCTTTAGAACAATTAAGAAAGACTCTAGAAGAAAGAAAAGGAAGTCCCCTAACTCGTGGATCGATCAATCTTTAGCATTTCCTGAATGTAGTTCAGAGATCTTCCCAACTGGTCAAGATGTATCACTATTAAAGGGTAAAATACAACGAAGAGATTGTAAAACCCTCATAAACTTTTTTTAATTGTTTAGATTATACAACTAGAATTTGAATTTTATCCCTTTCATTGCTCGTTTTTAAATAATCAAACCAAAATTAAAGTAAAATATTTATAGCCTTTTCTTTAAAAATATTCGAAATTTATAACATTTTTCAATAAAAATTATTATCTTCTCAGGTAGCTTTAATTCAAGGTTTAAAGTCTCATTAATAATTTCCAATCCAAGTAAAATTTAAATATCATAAATAATAACATGTAAATTATGGGCGAATCTGTCAAAGATATTATTATCAATAAGTTTAATGAAGGTTTTTATGAATCATTATTAATAATACATAATGATGAGGCTTTTTGGGATAAATTATATAAGGTGTATAAAAAAAAAAAGAATTTCGAAGAATTCTTTCTTAATGAAATAGAAATAATAAGCATATTCTTAAAGGCATTTAAGGAAAAATTCAGTGAATACTATTCAATTATAGAACCAAGAGGAATAGGGGGTTCGGGACTTATTATTAAAGTGTTTAATAAAAAGTTAAAAATTCATCGAGCATTAAAATTCCCCCGTCCTCAAAAAAGTAAGAAAGATAACAAATTCTTAATTGAATCATTGAAAACTGAAATGAAAATTCTAACAACAATTATCCATGAAAATATTATTTCGATTTACGATTTAGGAGAATTGAAAATATCACCAATATTAAAAAGATTTCCAGAATTAGAACAATTTCCATATTATATTATGGGTTATATAAAAGGGGGGATTGATTTAAGAGAATACATCGAGAATAAAGTCTCAAGCGAGGAATTGGAAGGTTTAACAAAAGAGATTGCTCTAATATTTTTTAAAATTTCAAATGCGATAGCCTTATTGCATAAAAAACAACTTCTTCATTTTGATATAAAACCTGAAAATATTTTAATTCAAGATGGAAACCCTTTCCTTTGTGATCTAGGATTTGCAAAAAAAAAGACTATAGAGAAAGAACATACAGTAATTGGTTTCACTTTGTATTATGCTCATCCAGATTTAAAACAGGGATTAAGACAAGGTAAGAGCCTAAGTAGAATTAAAAAAAAAATGGCACCTGCTGATTTTAAGTTTAAACATGATATTTACGCTCTTGGAAAGACTTTTCTAGAAATTTTATCTGTTATCTCCAAAAAATTATCCTTAATGGAATATGATTATAATTTTGCATATTTACATTTACTTGCATGTAGAATGCTAGATGGAAAAAATTTAAATGAAAATGACTACAAAATTGAAGAAAAAAGGGGATTTCCAGTATACAAAGAATACTGGGTTGATTTGGATGAAAATGATTTTACATGTTTAAAATATGAAGAAAAGATTGGAGAGAAAATAATTGAGCAAATTAAAATAGATTTAGAAAAACTTATATATAGAGATTTATATCTCAAAGAAATACCTGAATTGAGTGATAATTATCCAAATAGAATAAGAAGTTCATTATATTGTTCTGCACCCTTTAGTCTTAGGGTTAAGCATATCGTCGAGCATCCTGTATTTTCGCGGTTAGCTGAAGAGCATCAAATAACTCTTAGTGATACGATATACCCAACGGCAACTCATACCCGGTTAGAACATTCAATTGGAGCCTTTAATAATTGTTGTTTATATGTCCAATCTTTGTATAATGATCCCTATAATCCTCTCTTTAAACAACTTATTAATATAAATGAGATTAAAATTTTAATATTAGCTAGTCTCTTCCATGACCTAGGTCAATACCCTTTTGCTCATTTATTTGAAGAACTTGGTTTATTTAAATCTCAGCTAAATCATAATAAAATAACTTTAGATTTTTTAGAAAATCCAGCTGAGGATAATAACGGGAAAACTCTTCAAGAATATTTAAAAGATGAGTGGGATGCAGATTTGGAAGAAATAAAAAAACTTCTTTCAAGAGCAGAAATTTCAAATGAAAAACGGGATCGAAATTTAAAACTTGATCTGTTATCCTCAATTATAAATGGAATTATTGATATAGATAAACTTGATTATTACCAAAGAGATACTCATAATTGCAATTTAAGTTATGGTTTAATGATTGATTCTCCTAGACTGATTCGTAATTTAACGGTAATAATTATTGAGGATGGTAATTCTAACAATACATTTACAATTGGGGTTTATAGAAGAGCTCAGGCAGCGGCAGAAACGCTAGCTTTTACAAGGTATTTATTATACCAGTCGGTTTATTGGCATCATACTGCTAGAGCATTTATATCGATGTTGAAAACTGTATTAATATCTTTAACCAACTCTTCTAAAGATTTCATTGAAGATTTTGAAGATTTCCTAGGGGTTAAGGAGAATCCAAAAAGAGTTAATGCTCTTCAAGTTTTAAAATTTATCAAAAAATTTATCCTAGGTGAAGATCATAATGATAAAAAAAATTTGCTTAAAATAATTGATATGATTATAAGACGTAATTATTACAAAAGAATTTTTACAATTAAATCAGAAAAGGAAGATAGTCAAATATCAGGATCAGAAATATTTTTGGAAGAATATCGAAGAAAAAAAACGGATGACTCTTTTCAGAAAAATCTAAGAGAGCAAATTCGTGCCAAGTTCAAAGAAAAAAATCAAACATACGTGAACAAAAAGATTATAAAAGAAGAACAAATAAAAAAAACTTTAACCATATTAAATCATCAATCAAGTTTAATATGCGATTATGTTGATCCAAAACTTGGAATTGAATCAAAAAATCAAACACTTAAAATAATACCTGAGCCAAAGTACTCATATAAAAATATTAAATATCATAATTCTGAAGTGTTTAAACAAGTTTATGGAAAATTAATAAACATTGTATCGAAAGGGAGAATCTTTTGCCATCCAGAAATAAGAGATACATTAATGCAAGTGCTGACATTAAACGATATAAATGACTGTATTAAAGATGCTTTGAAAGAAATTACCTAACTTTCATTAAAATTAATCTTAATTTCTGATCCCCAATTCTTAACTCCAAAATTTAAGATAATTAATTCCTCAAATCCTCAAGAGCGAACCACGGGGAAGGAGATGGGGTAACAGATCAACTATGCAATAATTCTTAGCCAATTGACTGAAATAAGTTAGAAAGTTTTTCCATTATACACGATGAACTTAGACAAATTGAGAGGTATCTAACTAGGTTGGGAACAAAATTAGAACCATATCCCTTGGTACCTTAAGAATTTTGTTTTTCATTTTCATTAAAATAAGATTTAAATAATAGCAGTAATAATTGAAACTTGACAAAAATCAAAATTGTGATCAATAAGTGACAAAGCAAAAATTTCTATCCCAAAAGAAAACTGTGTGTCAAAGTTTTTCTTTATCACCTGCTCTTAAAGAATGGATGCGAAGGTATGTCCGTGTAAAAAATAAAAAATTTCCGGATGAAGATCAGTTTAAAAGTGTATCGGCATTTATTTCTTCCTTACTAATTAAGGAAATGACACATAGCAAAAATAAGCTAAAATTAAGAGATTAATTTTTTTTCCATTTTCTGATATTTTTAACTAGACTCAATTTAAGAGTAATAACTTTCTGGTGTATCTTCCATTATTATTTTACCTCTATTAATTTTCAACATCCAAAAAGATTAAAAAAATTTTAATGTTATTTTATTCTCACGTTATACCCATATTTTTCTATCTTACCATTCGAAATCATCAATTCCAAAATCTCTTTCAAAAATTACTGAAAGATTTTCTAAAAACCTATCTACATTTGAAATATCTATCAATTCCGATTTTTCTATATATCTCTGTAAAAAATAGCTCTCAACCTTATTAAATAGATATTTTTTCATCTTTTCAATTACTGATTCATGTTCATTAAATTGAAGTAAAAAGCTATCAATCATTTCTGCAAATCCATCCATTAGAGAAGCTAAATCGTTTTTTTCTTTTCCTAATTCACTATTACGTTCCTTATTGAAATCTTCTAAAATTTCTCTTAAAACTTCTATTTGTTTATCTTCCATATTTTCTCACATCCATTGTTATTTTATTATTATGTAGAAATTAATAACCGTTATTTATAAATATATTAGGTTAGTTAGGAGAGTTCTATCTTTATTTTTCCCAAGATAATTAATTTCATAAGTTTTTTTTTGGTTTTGGTTTAAAAACTCCTATTGATAAATAATATATGCTTGATAGATTAAAGGCAAGTTTTTTAGGAAGTATCAAGAGTCTTTTTCTTATAAATATAATCATTGTAATCGCTGTGCTAGACAGTTAGATATAAAAAATGATGAAGAAATTGTATGTGACCTATGCGGAGAAACTTATTGCCCAAGGTGTGTAGGAAAACATCAAGTTTATTGTCATGCTTAACTAAAAAAAAAGAAAAGGATTTGATTAGAGCTCTACATTAATAGAATAATTACGTCATAATTCTGTTATAATCAGATCATAATCGGTTTTATTCATCTTGGCCATTAATATTGAGAATTCTATTTCAAACGTGTTCCATCTAATGGGCATGTTGTTCTGTTATAAGCGTGGGATTTGCATATAAAATGGTCTTTTTCACATGTCTTCCCGCCATAAACATCCTTCTCCTCCCCACAAGCAGCGCACTTTCTTTTAACCATCCTTTCACTACATCTTTTTACCCGATAAATTTCTTTTAAAACTTATTCAATTAGAATAATAATAAATTTATAAATAAATGTTTCTGAATCCTTACAAACCAAAAGCAACTGAAGTTTTCTAGATCGGTTCTAAAAAAATATGTAACTCATTCTAAAGAAAAAGTAACTTGAGAGGAAGTAAATTTCACGGGTATCTTTAATGTCAAACAACACTCACCCGACAAAAATAACTTGGCTCTCTAAGGCGAATGGAAAGGTTTATCTTCGTTTAATCCTTATTTTATTTAATGCCAGC
>SDBU01005259.1_pt1 | contig 15556 bp, 23 predicted proteins | sample 2277071 | NCBI WGS metagenome assembly SDBU01 (sample SAMN10397929, study PRJNA504765) | marine sediment metagenome | isolation source: marine sediment core GS08_GC12, 126 cmbsf | place: Arctic Ocean: Gakkel Ridge, Loki's castle | collected 2008
GTAGGGAACAAAACCCGGAGACATGATCACGGCCCCCACGCGGATCTTGTGAACTTCGGCTTCCTGATCAAATTTGACCGCATTAGTCGGGCAGAATTTTTCGCAGGCCTTGCACCGCCCCGGTTTTAGAAAATAGATGCAGTTCCTGGAGTCGATCACGTACTTCTGGGGAACGGCCTGGGGGTAAGGAAGATAGGCGGCCTTTCGCTTGCTCAGGCCGGCATTGTAAGCATCGACAACGCGCTTCGGGCACTTTTCTGCGCAGGTGCCACAGGCAATGCACAGGTCTGTGTCAATGTAACGGGGGGCCTGAACAACCGTCACCTCAAAGTTGCCGGCCTCCCCGGACAGACCTTGCACTTGAGAGAGCGTTAGCAGCTCGATGTTGGGGTGCCGGCCGACCTCGACCAGTCTCGGCGAGATGATTCACATGGCGCACTCATTGGTGGGGAAGGTCTTGTCGAGCTGGGCCATGGTCCCACCAATGGCAGGTGAAGCTTCAATCAGGTAGACGAAGAACCCGGTTGAGGCGAGGTCCAGAGCGGATTGCATGCCCGCAATACCACCTCCAACCACGGCAACCGCGCCAACTGTTTCCCGGGTCTGTATGTCGTTCACATCGGTTCCTTGCAAAGGAAATCAGGCGTTACCTTCGTCAGACAAGGCTTCTAAGTACAAGGGACTTTGAAGAAAATCAAGCTTTAAAAGATTGTTACCCGGACAAGGACACCTAACCTGCTTGTTCCTGCTCTGTGTCGAATCCGGGTAGTCTTTCTTGCATCCGAACATCCTTGACAAAAATGTTGCTTATGATACTTTCCGCTGAAATTCCCACATGATCTCTAACCCTAGAAGTGGTTTCAAAATCTCAGATCGTGTTTCAGGGCAAGGCGTCCCGGTCAAATAACGGGACAACACAGCCCTGGGGCGCAAAATGGGGTTTTCAAACCACTTCTAATCAAGGGGGTGCCATGAATAAAGCGCCAAGACCCCGTTTCTCGCAAAGAGTGCGGGGTTTTTGCGTTAGTGACGCTGGAAGCCTGTTGCGGCTCCTGCTTGGGGGAGGATGCGGTCTCTGTGTCTGTGATAGTCTGTGCCTGCCCCGTTGAATTCGGAACCATTCAACTGGGGTGGGTCTGTGGCAAAAACATAATCTCTGCGAGCTCTGCCTGCCCTGTGGAATGCACTTTCACTTTCTATTCCACCGGGGTGAGATATATTCGTCCGTGTCCGGCCGTGTGTGTCTGTGGCCGATTCTTTTTTCATGTTGACATTTCAGAGCGGCGACAGTAAAATGGTCTGAATTCTGGTCAACCAAAATGGAGGTCTAAAAAATGAAAACATTGTCGCTCTCAGAAGCGAAGATGAAGCTCAGCAAGCTCATAGACACGGTGGGCACTACTGATGAAGAGATTGTGATCACGAAGAATGGTCGTCCTGCTGCAGTCCTGGTGAGCCCTGATGAGTTCGAAGGTTGGAAAGAGACGAATCTCATTCGCTCGGACCAGGCATTGATGGAAGAGATCAAGAAGGGACTTTCTGCGTTAAAGAAAAAGAAGGCGAAACTATACACGCTGGAAGAGCTTTTTGCATAGTATGATGAAGAAGCCCCACCAACTCAGAGTTCCGGATGACATCGTAGCGCTTATTCGAGGAATGCATCCCCATCTCAAGAAGAAAATAAAAGGATCGCTTCAAACAATTGTGGCTGAGCCACATTCTGGGAAGCCTCTGAAAGAAGAACTGGCCGGATTGAGAAGTTTTCAAGTGAGCCGGTTCAGGATTATTTATAGGATTTCAAAAAAGCAACAGATTGAAGTTGGCGCCATAGGCCCGCGCGAGCGGATTTATGATGAAACGTATAGAATAATTGCCAGGGAGGACAAGGGGTAAGAATCCTATCTATTGCAACACGCAGTCCACGGGGTGCTTCTTACGGAAAAGGGAGGAAGAGAATCAAAGCAGCTTGCAGGTAACCAAGCGCAGAAACATACAACAGCAGAGGCTCGCCAAGTGCCTGAAGGGCCAGATACTGGTCTGCGTCAGTCTGCGGCTAATTCGACACGTGCTTGCAGGATTTAGCAGTCATTTAGCGCTTTGACGCAAACGAAAATAAGGAGGGGCAGATGGCAAAACTACCAAAAGAAAAAGTCTACAAAACGAGTAAGCGACAGTTCAAGCTGTTTCGTGATGAAGTTCTTAAGTTTATTGATATATTTGGTCTTATGGGTTGGGAGGTTTACTTCGAGCACAAAAAGTATCTTTCCAATGTGCAGGCAGTCTGCATAACCAACCAGCAAGGGCGTACCTGCACAATTGCCCTTTCAACGGAGTGGATCGCTTTAAAACCGACAGACCTGGAAGTACGCAGGGCAGCATTTCACGAAGTCTGTGAATTACTACTCTCGAGATTAAACACCTTTGCAAAATACAGGTTTGTTAGGGAGAGTCAAATAGATGAGGAGTGTCATAACCTTATCCGCATATTAGAACGGGTATTATGGAAGAAATATCACGAGTAAGTCAGACACAAACACTGTCTGCGTCAGTCTGCGTCAGTCTGCGGCTAATTCGCTTTTCGCCTTACGCCCTTTGGCCTTGGACTCTTTTCTAATACAAGAAAGGACAAGCAATGCTGAGAAAACAGTTAAACGAAATCTTGACCCCAAATGTGATCAGTGTTTCTCCCACCACGTCTGTTTCTGAGGCGATTCGGACAATGCGGAGCAACAATATTAGTTGCATCGTGGTCCTTGAAGGGAACGAGCCGATTGGTATCTTTACCGAACGCAATGTCGTGCAGGTCCTGGCTGAGCGCGGGGCGGACTTTGACGATCGTGAAATCCGGGAATTAATGAGTTCGCCCGTTTTGACAGCAAACAAGAACACAGAAATGTACACAGCCTATAATTTGCTCGTGACCCACAAAATACGGCGTCTGGTAGTTGTCGATGATGAAAACCATGCCATTGGTGTTGTAACCCAATCCAACCTGATTGAACATATCGGCTACGAATATTTCATCAAAATTAAGAAAGTCTCCGAAGTCATGACAAAGAGGTTGTTCACCATATCCAAAGACATGACTGTGTCCCAGGCCTTGAGCGATATGGCACGTGAGTCCTTAAGTTGTCTGGTTATTGCACAGGACGACCGGCCCGTGGGCATCTTGACCGAGCGCGACGTGGCCAGACTGCTGGTCGATCGCGGCGATGTCTGGCAGCTGAAAGTCGAAGAGGTCATGAGCTCTCCAGTCCAAACCTTGTCACAGCAAACCCCTGTGCATGAAGCCGCCAAGATCATGCAACAAGAGAAGATTCGCAGGGTGGTGGTGGTCGATGAAGACGGTAAAATCGTTGGGTTGACCACCCAATCCGACATCGTAAAGGGGCTCCAAGGCAAGTACATCGAAACACTCAAGGAGGTTATCAAGGAAAAGGAAGTCAAGATAGAAAGCACTTCAAGAGATCTGGCTGAAAAAACGGTCTATCTCGACAATATTCTTCATTCATCCGTCGACATAGGCATTGCCGCCACGGATCTCAATTTCCGCATCGCCTATTTCAATCCCGGTGCAGAGAAGATCCTGGGATACTCGGCCCAAGAAGTCATTGGCCGGAATGCAAGGGAAATTCACCTCCAGGAAAATGTTGAATTATCCCGATTCGACAGAGTCATTGAAACCATCCCCAAGGACAAAAGCCACTCGTTTAGTTTTGAGCGAGACAAGAAGGATGGCAAAAGGTTCATTCGCGCAAGGGTCTCAGGAATTTGGGATAAAGAAGAGACACTGGTCGGGTTCGTTTTCATGCTTCGCGATATTACCGAGAGAAAGCAGGCCGAGGAGGCACAGCGTGAGAGTGAGAGGCGACTGTATGAAGAACAAAAGCGGATGGAAATGTTGGAGCTCGCAAACGATTTGGCTCTCAAACTGATGGATGAATTGAGAAACCCCCTCACTGCTGTTGGAGGGTTTGCAGCGCGCATCTCCAACGGGGACTATGCTGAAGACAAACTGAAGGAGTACACAGGACTCATCTTTGAAGAGTCCAAGAGGCTTGACACCGCACTAGAAGAGGCTGTAGCCCATTTAAAGGCCGCGGCTGAGAAGGCATAGACCAACTTCCCCCACTCTTTTCTCGACTGGAGGGGAAGAATGTTGAAATGTCATGGACGTCCCCTATTTTTCACCCATCCCTCTGCGCTCTCAGCGTCTCTGCGGTGAAAAATAGTCAGCCTGTGGCTAACAATAAATGACATATGAACGGGCTGTTGTCCAAACCAAAATTCCTTTGAGCGGTCATTAAGACGTTTTTTGCCAACAAATCATGGCGAAGCGAAAGATCAGTGATGTCAACTGCTTGAGCCCGAAGGGCGAGTTTTGACATCACCTGGAGCAAGCCTTAGATTTATGAACCCCCGCCCTCACGGGCGGTACTTCCCGGTAAGGAAGCTGGACAATTTAGTATAGCTCCCCTCGACCCCGTCCTAAAGGCCGGGGATTACGGGGAGCAAGCCGGTCAAAGAACGTCTTAGACAAGGCGAAAAGGGATTTGGGCAACAGCCTGTGAAGATGTGACCCCGATATGAGACCAGTCGATACCACACCATATGCAGAGGAAATCCAGATTGAGATTTTCAGGCGTATGAGACCTGAAAAGCGGCTGCAGGCGGCTGTTAACCTTGCACAGACTTCAAGGAAGCTTCTAAAGGAAGGTGTACGCGGACGACATCCCGAATACAGTGAAGATCAGGTCAGACTTGCAGTCATAAGGCTTATGCTGGGAGAAGACCTTTTTCTGTCCGCTTATGCCGAAGCAAAGGATACTCTGCCATGATCCCTGAAGAGGCCTTGCAGGTCGTGCTTAGCCACTTCGACGAGTGTGGCATACAATATATGATAACGGGATCATTTGCGAGCAACGTCCACGGGGTGCCCCGTGTGACCCATGACGCTGACGTCGTTATTGAAGCCGATCTTGATCGCCTACTTCGATTTATCAATAGGCTTGGCAGCGATTTCTACGCAGATTCTGAAGCTGCGAAGGAGGCCTTTGCGGGCAATCGAATGCTAAACATCGTTCACATGCCCACGGGGTTTAAGGTCGACCTGGTCCTTCGAAAAGAGCGCCCCTTCAGCAAGGAGGAGTTTCAAAGGCGGCAGCAGGTTGAGTTTTTGGGCCGGCCCCGCTGGTTCACGTCGGCGGAGGACATTATCCTTGCCAAGCTGGAGTGGTCAGAAATGGGCCAGTCGGAAAGGCAATTCGGGGATGCCGTTAGCGTTGCCAAGGTTCAGAGGGATGCCCTTGACCGTGACTATCTGAAAAAGTGGGCTGAAGAGTTGGGTGTTGGTAGTCTGTTGGAAGAGTTATTCAGTTCGTTGGATTGAGAAAGCCTCTGACTTGAGGTAAACCTCGGAACGGTGAGTTCTTTTGCCCGATTGTTCGGCTCGGCAGTTGCCCGAAGGGCAGGAGAGGAGTATTTAGCGACGCCTGCCCCGTGAAATTCGAAGACCATTTCACCGGGGTCCGCCAAATAACTGTCTGTGTGTGTCTGCGGCTAATACATGGTCTCTGTGCCCTCTGTGACTCTGTGGTGAGACACAGTTCTGGAGCTGGAGGGGAAGAATGTTGAAATGTCATGGACGTCCCCTATTTCTATTCTTCATAGACGTAAGTAGACTAGAAGAAAGAAGAGGGTCACATCTAAAGTAAAACCGGGGACAGGTCTCAACATTTGACGAACAGTGGAGCCGAGATGGTTATGGAATGCGTTTTGTTGAAAGTTGAGACCCCTTAGCCTGTTTATGTTTGCAGAAAAAGCGAATTCCTATCAATTACTTTATGCAGGAGGATAGTAATGACAAAACCAAGGGACACCAGGAAAGATGTTAAAAAGAAGCCAACCAAATCAGCAAAGGAGAAGAAGAAGGAGAAGCGGGAAAAGAAGAAGCAGAAATAGAAGGGAAAAAGAAGAGGGTCGCAGCAAAGGGCAAGGCGCATGGCGTAAGGCGCAGGGAGCAAAACTTAATGCCAAGCTAATCTAAGGTGATCTCGCATGTTCCTAATAGTGGGCACCAGGCCCCGTAAGGTCAAAGTCGATGGTGGCATAATGCGGGAGAAGCACTGTTCAAAGTGCGGTTCTCGGCAGATATTTGAGGAAGTTAAGTGGATCAACCATTTCTGCCTTTTCTTTGTTCCCTTATTCCCAATTCAAAGCAGCAAGTCAGTCGAATCAGTGTTGGCCTGTCCCACGTGCAATACTAAATATGAGATATAGCCTGAAGGGGTCAAGTCTGCTCTTGACTCATTAGTAAATAGGGGACGTCCATGAAATATTGACCGGCTTGCTCCCCGCGCACGAAGTGCTGCCGTAAGGCAGAACCCCCGCCCTTCAGGGCGGGGAGGCTTCACATTCTGAAAGGATTAATCACAGACCCACCCGAGTTGAATGGTTCCGAATTCAACGGGGCAGGCACAGACACACACAGACAGAAACTGTTTTTTGGTTTGGCCGCCGCGACCAAATCAAAAAAAGTCCGCATGTTTCTGCGGCTGAAAACAAGAGTAAAAACCTCGTGGGTCAAATTGCGCTCAGCAAGAGTAGCCGTGAGTGAGTTATGAACAAAGAAGATCTCTTGAAGTTAGGCAAAGACGACCGATTCATTAGTGGCATCTATAACTACTGTGACCGGTGGTGTGAACACTGTGCATTTACCAGCCGCTGCATGAATTTTGCCATGGTCGACGAAGAGTTTCCAGACCAAGAAAGCCAGGACATCCGCAACGAAGCCTTTTGGCAAAAATTATCTGAGACATTTCAGATGACGCTTGAGTTAGTAAAAGAGATGGCAGAGCGGGAAGGGATAGATCTCGATGCCATAGATATTGAGGAGCAAGAGGAACAGGAAGCTTTAAACGATGAGCTTGCCAAAACGCACAAGTGTTGTCGTATGGGGAAGGCTTATTCAGAAATGGTTGACGAGTGGTTCGATTCAGTAGAAGAACTCTTTGGGAAAAGGGAAGATGCCACAGAAGCTGAGATGGAGATCGAAATGCCAAGTACAGATCCGCTTGGCCTGAATGCTTCACGCGATGAAGCATTGGAGGTAATACGCTGGTACCAGCATCAGATCTACGTTAAGCTCATGAGAGCAGTCCGGGGGACCCTAAGAGAAGAGGACGAGTCCTTGGATGGATTTGCGAAGGACTCGGATGGTTCGGCAAAAGTTGCCCTCATTGGGATAGACCGATCAATAGGAGCGTGGGGAGAGCTGCACACGTGCTTTTTCGAACACGAGGACAAAATAATCGATATTCTGGTGCATCTCGAGGGTCTGCGAAGAAATGTGGAAGAAGTGTTCCCGGCTGCAAGGGAATTTATCCGGCCTGGGTTCGACAAGGTTGACCTAAACAGCTAGTGAGAAAAAGGAGGGGGCCTGGGTTAGATCTTTTGATTTGACAAACAAGATTAAAGATTTGACCCCGAGCAAAATAGGGGACGTCCATGAAATTATGACATTCTTCAAACCGGGACGGCCCTCCCAACAGATTGACAACCGGAGGATGTAGGTGTCAAATCTTGAACTGCTACAGCGAGCGCATTCCCTGCAGCTTGCTGCAGGGAGCTTCAATAATGAACAAGGCTTTCTAATTCACAATTCAAGATTTTGGCAACAAATGCTTTCTAATTTCTCATATTGCAAAGAGGAGGAGAGACGAGTGACTTGAGACTTATTACCTGCATAGTGCTGAAGGGTAAGGGTGATAGAGTTATAGATGACGCAATGAAGGCCGGTGCCCAGGGTGTCACGTACTTTAGCGGCAAAGGAACCGGGATACGCCAGGCCTTGGGGCTTACAATAATCCCGGAAAAGGATATTATCTTCTTTGTTACCAAGGACGAGCAGACTGAAAATATTCTTGAGGCGGTGAAAAAAAGCGGTGACCTGCTTGAACCAGGAGGGGGGTTCGTCTATGTAACCAAGATTGAAAGTGCCTTTGGTTTTCTAGAAGACTACGAAAAAGAGTAAACTGATCGTGAATGATCCGGCTTGGGGCTTTCTTGAAAAGGGGGACGTCCGTAAATAAGTAACCTGTGGGGAGTGAAGATTTGTTGTGCTATTGATTAAGTGTGCAGCCTGTAAAAGAAAGCTGTGGAAATATGACAAGATTGGTCCGGGAGAAGTCTTGAGGTGCCACAAAGACAGGATTACAAAAAGGTATGAGGTCAAACAGGAAGAGGGTAGGATAAAGTGTCTGTGCAGCAAGGATGTTGGTATCGATAAGGGAAGCTACATAAAGATGATAGGAAGCGCATTTACTTATACTGGAACAAAGAGAAACAGCTGATACTTCAAAAAACGAGGAGCTGCGAAATGGGAGACAAAAGGGCAAGCGCTAGAATAGATTTTCATCTGTCCGTACAGATAAAGGGTCGTCAAGGGTCATACAAGAGTAGGAACTTCAGTTTGGGGGGGCTATTTGTTGAAACGGAAGTTCCCCCGCAATTCAAGGCGGGAGAACAGCTCGAACTTACTATTACGATTCCCAATCAAGACGATTCGATCCAAGTAAAAGGCTGGGTTATCCACGTGACGAGAAAAGGCATTGGTGTCGAATTTCTCGATCTGCTGCCCCAAGACACCATGGCCCTGGAATGGTGTCTTCACGTTTTTGAGGGCACCATTCCCTACTACCCGCCCGAGAGGGACAGTACTGATGGTACAGAATCTTGACCAAGAAGTGACAGCGGGGTCAGTCTTTCATTCCTGCCAACCGCAAAGGGCAGGGCGCATAGCGCAGAGCGCAAAGAAGATAGCTGAAAGCAGCTGGTTGCTGGATACTTGATACTGCGGGAAAAGGAAGAGTCACATCACTGCCCGAGGAATTAAATGTTAGATTTTTTGAAAGGCTTCAATCTCAAGTTTGTTTTCAGTTTAGTTATACTTGGCTCCTTTTGTTGTGGCGTTGGGATGATTGGACAAGCGATATATGAGAGGAGACAAGGTGGCAAAATCGTGACAGATTTTTGGATAGGTATGGGGTTGGTTTTGTTTGGCCTTATCTTGTGGTTTGTTGCGGATCATTTGGGTTATAAGGATTTGTGAAAAAAGAGGGGTCGGGTCTGCATTCTTTACAACCTAATCATAGCCGGTTTTTGGCCTGACTTCTGAGAACCCACTTGTCCACGAAGAAGGGAGGTCGCCATGCCAGTAAAAAAGTTGAAGGAATATCTCGACAGCAACAAAATCAAGTATGAAACCATCGGTCACTCGCAGGTTTTCACAGCCCAGGAGATCGCAGGGTCGGCGCACATCCCGGGAAAGGAAATGGCTAAAACAGTAGTGGTCAGAATCGATGGTAAGATGGCGATGGCGGTCCTGCCTGCCTCATACAGGGTTGACTTTGAGCTGCTGAAGGAAGCTGCTGGAGCGAGTTCCGTTGAGCTTGCCAGTGAGGAAGAGTTTGAGGACTTGTTTCCCGACTGCGAGATTGGTGCGATGCCGCCGTTTGGGAATCTTTATGGAATGGACGTTTTTGTGGCGGCCAGTTTGGCCGAAGACGAGGATATCGCCTTCAATGCAGGTTCTCACAGCGAGCTAATAAGACTGTCATACAAGGATTTCGAAAGACTGGTCGCACCGAAAGTGGTGAAGTTCTCACACAAGGGATAGCGGCAAGAATCCGGTTAGGTGAAGCCTCCCCGCCCTAAAGGGCGGGGGTTCGCTGCGCGGGCTTACGCGCCCGGTAAGGAAGATGAACATTCTTGTATAGCTCCCCTTGACCCCGCCCTAAAGGACGGGCGTTCTGCCTTACGGCAGCACTTCGTGCGCGGGGAGCGAGCCGGTCAAGATCAAAGCTTCGGGATGGCTCAGAACTGAATATCAAGATCGCCGAACATGGCCTGACTCTTTTTCCCGAATCATTTGTCAGGATGACAGAGGCCGATCTATTGACCAGGGCATCCGGCCTTGTCTGCGCCGGTGTCTATGCCCGAATGTGGGGAGAAGACTTTCCGGTCATGGCGGTGGCCGGTTCCGGCAACAAGGGGATAGTCTGTTCAGTTCCCCTCACAGTCCTGGAGAAGGAACGGAATCTGGATGCAGGAAAGGTAGAGGAAGCCCTGGCCCTGGCAATGCTCTTTACCTCAAAGACCACCGAAGAGCTGGGAACACTATCCGCCGTCTGTGGATGTGCTAATGCCGCGGGAATCGGCCTGGCCTGTGCACTGGTCTGCTTCCAGGAAGGGGGCGAACAGGAGATATCCTTTGCCATCAACGATATGGTGGGTAACGTCACCGGCATGATCTGTGATGGTGCCAAGATCGGCTGCGCGCTTAAGACATGACATCAGTAGATGCTGCGTTTAGAGCCACGGCCTTGGCCGTGAGCGGAATGGGCATCCCCTTCAGCGATGGCATAGTCGGTCGGACCGGCAGCGAATCGCTTGCCAATTTGGGGAAAATTGCCAGGGATGGAATGATACAGACCGACGACGAGATCCTCAAGATAATGGAGGCAAAGCTTTAAAACCGGCGTCAGGTCACAACGGGCTGTTGCCCAAATGCTCGGGACTGCAGGGAACTTCAAAAATAGATAAAGGAGGGATCTATGCTCGGGGTAAAGAATGATTACAAGGAAGATGTTGAACGTGTCACTGCTATTGTTGAGACCAGCCTTGGGACTTTTGAAGCTGAACTCTATGCAAAAGAATGTCCTGAGACGGTATGGAACTTTGTCAACCTTGCAGAAGGAAGACAGGAGACCGAACGGGGAGGAAATTTTTTCAGCGGTCTGGCTTTCCATCGGGTGATCAAAAACTTTGTCATTCAGGGGGGCTGCCCCATCGGAAACGGAACAGGCGGACCCGGATATCAGTTCGGCGATGAATTTGATCCATCCTTGAAGCATGATAGTGGGGGTATTTTTTCCATGGCGAATGCCGGGCCCGGGACCAATGGAAGCCAGTTCTTTGTTACCCTTGCCCCGACACCGCATCTGGATGGAGGACACTCGGTATTTGGAAGAGTGGTAAAAGGAATGGACGTGGTGGAAAAGATTGGTTCTGTAGAAACAGGTTCAATGGACAAACCCATCGAGCCGGTGGTGATCAAGGGAGTCACCATTCGGCGCTAGTCCGAACATCTCATGGCGCAAGAAAATTGGGGTCAGGTCTCAACTAAACGAAAAAGCTGGGGGGATTGGAAGATGGCAGAAATTGATGTAACGCCCAAGGATGACGAAACGTTTGAAGTCACTGTTCGCGATGCAACCACCACGACGCATACAGTCAAACTCGCCAATGACTACTACCAAAAATTGACTGCCGGCAAAGTGCCCCCGGAGACGCTCATCCAAAAATCATTTGAGTTTTTGCTCGAACGGGAGAGTAATACGATGATTCTCACGCGCTTTGATCTTCCGGTCATTGGGGATTACTTTCCAGAGTACGAGAGAACCATTGCCGGTCGTTTGTGAGAGGTGGGACTATGAAAAAAATAGCAATCACAACCATCCTTATTGTAACCTTGGGACTTTCTCAGGTATGTCCGGCAGAGACTGGTGATAGAGAACCCTTGGCGGGGGGAAGAATATTTCATGATCCCCAGGACCTCTTTGGAATTGCACCGACTGACAGCAGTGTGTTTCCGCTGTTGTCGCGTGGCCGGCCTATGTCCGGTTTTGCGTTTGTTCTCTTTTATTCGGAAGCTGACCTTCGGAGGCTTGATGTGTCTTCCATAGAAAAAGGTGAAATAGTCCTTCGGACACCTGAACGAGGGAAAGGTACGGTATTCTTAAGCGAGATAGCTGGGTTTGAACTCGATAAGTATAGAAAACTGTCACGAGGTGATTTGGCAGGGAAAAGGGATGAGATCGTTTCCAGGCTTGTTGGCCTACACGGGGAATATAGGAAGGAATACGAGAAATATCTTTCTAATATGTTTAAAGTCTCAGAGGACACTTATTATATTGACGCCTGGAATTATCTTTATGACCGGGGCAAGCAGGAGCTAAATTTGCCATTGCTACAAGGACCGCTCAGCGAAGGTCTGCGTTCGGTGAGCTACCGGGATTGCAATAAGTGGGATACCTTGTGGATCAAGCTAAAGCTCCCAGCAAACATGGCTGAGGAGGTAGCGAAGGGGGCTCCCAGAGGGGCGATACACCTCGACCGGGTGGAAAGCCCACGAGCTCTGTATACATATACAATAAATCCGAAACCCGGCGTGATGAAACGGGAGGATAATAAGGGACGGGTTGACTACTGGATGCCATCGCTGGACCTGTACAGAATTGAGATCAGCCTGAGAGATAAGACGAATCAGCATCGAGTGGGCTACATGTTGGAGGAGATCACTCCATCAACAGTAAAATGCGGCCCATCCTTTGGCAGGACATATGTAATACATCCTACGGATAGGTCACCGCTGTAGTTGCCGAACAAAAAGGGTAGGGGTAAAAGCTTTAATCTTTGTGATTTGTACAAAGGTAGAAGGCGTAAGGTAAGAATGGTAAGAATTTGGACAGTCATGAAACTATGACTTTCTATTTGCAAGCAATCCGTGGGATAGAACCCTGGCGAGAAGAGACAGAGGTGGGGGTATGAAGGTAGAAGAGCTGCTTGAGAAATTGGATGAATTTGAACACATGCTCAGAGAGTTTGAGGCAGGAACAAAAGGGATCATGGGCAGCCCTGCAAGCGATGCCATTTCCGATGTGTTGGCTAAAAGGCAGCAGGCCCATCACTCCCTGGACGACTTCAGCCTTGCCCTGGTGAGAACATATAAAACGCTTAGGCCCTTTATCAAGATGTACAGCAAATGCTTCATTTCGATCAGTGCTGCTGAGGCTGAGCCTGAAGAGACTTACCTGGCCTTGATTCAACGAGGCGCGAGAAGCTTCCAACAGATCTATGATGACTTGAAGTTTATCCGAACGCAACTCGAGCAATTTGAGCCGGGAACTGAACTCGATCCTGATAGCTGATAGCTCAAAGCAGCTTGTTTCCGGATACTCGAAAATGCGGGAAAAGCAAGAGTTACATCATACTGTCGAAGAATTGAGGGTGTAGTGTTTACCAGGAAGATAGTCTGGCTGAGATTGATTGGGATCATATCCGCGTCCTCGACAATAGGGACAAAGAATCCCTTGCCTACGAGATGGAAGGTAGTCTCAGTGTTGGTCGTATGGCTTGTATTGGCCGGCCAGATTCGTGGGGCGTCTTGCGAACCAGCCAATTTTCCCTCCCTGATTTCGTCTCTTGAAGCCATCGGACCGCTGGAGTTCTGTGGTGAGCGGGTTCCACTGGAAACCCAAGAAGTTCGAGAACGGTTGGAAAAAGAAGTATTGCTCTCGGTCTGGAATAGGCCCCAGGTGATTCTCTGGCTAAAGCGATCCAGTCGCTACCTTCCCCACATTGAGGAGATGCTTAGGGAGAGTAAAATGCCGGATGACCTGAAGTACGTTCCTGTTGTAGAGAGTGCTTTCCTGCCGCATGTGCGTTCTATAAGAGGGGCAGTTGGTTTCTGGCAATTCCTGGCTGAGACGGGTCGAAGGTACGGATTGGTTATTAACAAGCAAATTGACGAGCGGCGGAATATCTTTGCCTCAACACGGGCGGCCCTGCAATACTTGAAAGAACTCCACAGCACTTTCGGTTCATGGACCTTGGCTGTTGCTGCATATAATATGGGTGAAGACGGGCTTGCAGCCGAAATCCTCGAACAACAATCGAACGATTATTATAACCTTTATCTCCCTCTTGAGACACAGAGATTCCTGTTCCGAATCCTTTCAGTAAAGCTGGTTCTTTCCGCCCCTGAGGAATTTGGTTTCGAGCTCGCGGAAGAAGAATATTATCCGCCGATGGCATTTGAAGAAGTGCGAATCGATTTTTCTCAAGACGTTCCAATCCGAATCGTTGCCCAAGCAGCCAGAACCCGTTTCAAGGTGATTAAAGATCTTAACCACGAGATTAGGGGTCACTACCTTCTTTCTGGAAGCCATGATATTCTCATACCCAAAGGAGCTGCTGATGGCTTTCATGAGCGATTTCGAGTCCTCCTGAACGATTTTTTGGCAGGGCTTCGGGGCCGGATTTATGTTGTCAGAAAAGGCGATAGCCTTGCGTCGATTGCAGAGAAGTTCGATATCCCGCTCTCCGCCCTCATAATCTGCAACCGTCTCAATGCAAAACAGCCCATCTACCCGGGGAATGAGCTCATTATTTGTAAGGAGGAGACAAAACCCAGCTCAGCTGACATCACAGCAGAAAGCATCCTTGAAGCCCTGGAATGGCCTTAAGAGAAGAGGGTCACGTCTTAATAAAGGGGTTCGGAAGTGGAGGGAAGACCGTACTGGATTGCCATAGGCGACCTTCATGACGATGCGTCGCAGATAGGAAATGTCCCTGGTATCTCAGAGGCTCAGGGGGTTCTTATCTCAGGGGATATCACGAACTATGGAAGCCGGGCCCGGGCAGAGAAACTTTTAGGGGAGATTGAGCGTTTCAATGCCAAAATCTTTGCCCAGATCGGGAATATGGATACACCAGACGTGGAAGATTACCTTGAACAGAGGGGATTTAATGCGCATGCCAGGGCCACGGACCTGGGTTTTAATGTCGGTCTTGTCGGGGTCGGCTATTCTACGCCCACGCCGTTTGGAACGCCTTCCGAGGTCAGCGACTCTCAGATTGAGGCCTGGCTCGACCAGGCCATAGAACAAGCACGGAGTTTTGAACATCTGATCCTCATGGCCCATAATGCACCTTTCGGTACCCGGATCGACCGCGTCGGTTTCGGCCAGTCCGTGGGCAGCAGGGCAGTGAGGGAGTTCATCGATAAACATCAGCCCGACGTGTGTATTGCCGGTCATATTCATGAGTCCAAAGGGGTTGACCGGCTAGGGAAAACGCAGATCATCAACACCGGGCTGTTTATTGCCGGTGGATATGTCTTGATCCGCCTGGTTGAAAGCAAGCTTGAAGCCGAGCTCCGACAGATATGAAATAGATTACAGAGGGCCGGCCTTGAAACGAGCAGGAAGGAGTAAAACAAGATGGAGGCCATCGAAACCGACTTATTATCCCGCAAGAAAATTGCTATCCGTTTCCTGTACACCCTCTTCTTTTTGATCGTGTTTGAGATTCTGAAGGTGATTATCCAGGTTACTGTTCTGTTCCAGTATATCTACCTTTTCATCACAAGGGCTTACAACGATCCGGTTCGGAGGTTCTCGAACAAGGTTTCGATCTTTGCCTACAGGGTGATCCGATATGTAACGCTGAATGAAAACAAGTGTCCTTATCCGTTTTCTGATTTTCCCGAGGAAATGGAAGCGCCAGAGGCAGAGGTGCATTTCGAGTAAAAACAGGGAAGGTTTTTGTTAGCAAAAAGACGTTTTAATGACCGCTCGAAGGAATTCTCGTTTGGGAAACAACCTGTTGAACTGCTACAGCGAGCGCATTCCCCGCAGGTTCTGCCTGACGGCAGTGCTTCGCGGGCTGCGGGGTTAGCGAGCGAATCCAAAAATTGTAAAATTCCTTACAGTCG
>SDBU01005260.1_pt1 | contig 15555 bp, 19 predicted proteins | sample 2277071 | NCBI WGS metagenome assembly SDBU01 (sample SAMN10397929, study PRJNA504765) | marine sediment metagenome | isolation source: marine sediment core GS08_GC12, 126 cmbsf | place: Arctic Ocean: Gakkel Ridge, Loki's castle | collected 2008
GTCCCGACATAGAGAGCTCCGAAAAAGTGCTTGTTTTTTTAGCCTCCGGATCTCCCTATATAGCTATCGATACATTTTGGCAAATATTTCACTTTTTCTAAAAATTCTTCAGGCAGTATCAATATAGAAAAGGTAGCAAATGAAGTATTCTTAACTTTGAAGTTGAGAGAGTTTCACAAAAAGAATTATAGCATGGAAGGCTTTAATTCTTCGAGATTCAAATTAATATATTATTTGTTAACAGCAATAATCGCGGGCCGAATATTTTTATAGAGATCTGGGCTTACCGTTCGCAAATCAATCATCAAAACGCGAACGAATTCGCCCCGCATATTATTTAATATTCTTACTATGTTATCCGGGCTAATCCTATTTGTAGCAAAAATTTTAGCCGCCCTATATGGTCCGATCGAATCTACCAAGCTAATTTTATCTGCCATGGGAATTTTATTATTATTAAGCTGTTTAACTACACTACCAGTTCTTCCCTGCCATTTTCTTCCAATCAAACCAAACAAACCTCTTATTTTTCCTGGTCCTTTAAAAACCATCTAATCACCCCTTCTTTTCATCGCGCAGAATTCACCAAGTTGAGAGAGTTTCACAAAAAGAATTATAGCATAGGGGGAATATTTGTTCGAGGTTCAAATCAATATCCCATGTTTAATTTCATTGTAGCGAACAGGGTTTTCATACTCCAGTTGCCTCATCAGCACACGAACAAATAATTTTGAGTCCTCATCCTTAAACATTTTGTTTAAAATCCTAATTATCATCTGGGGATTCATCCTTTTTGAAGCGAAAATTCTTGCTGCATTAACTGTTCCCAATGAATCAACTAATTTTACTTTTTCCGCTGTTGGCACTTTCTCACTATTAAGTCGTCTTATTACCAATCGTGGACTTTTTGCGATTCTATTCCGTAAACCAGAAAATAAACGCGGAAGTCTTCCTGCTCTTGCCGAAAATATCATAGTTACACCTCTTTATTTAATGCTTATTACTTGTTTAGCCAGGCCCTTCATACATTTATCGACAACTTTTGGGGGAAATTTCAGTTTTTATCAGAGATGATTTATGCCATAGAAGAGGATATATTCGAATTCCTACCGCTGGCTTTATACTCGTTAAATCCAAAGGGAACAAAGGTGCTAAGAGCAGCAATGTCTGAAATATTTATAGCCAAAGCTTTATGACCAAGGTTAACAAATGAAGTATTCTTAACTTTGAAGTGGATGTTTTCAATCAGAGTGTCTGTAGTTATTAGCTGGTATTTGACTCGGAATTGGGAACTGTCCCACTTCCTTATTATTATATGAAAATGAACTACGGTATTCCAGGTCTTTCTTCTTTTGCTTCCAAGACCTTCAATCTACGCAACATCGATGATCGATTAGTGGAGCTAAACGGCAGTCCTCGCTGGCAAATCTTTCCGGAGCTCTCATCTAAATTTAACGAACTATCTTTGGATGAGAAAAGCGAAATCTATCACTTCGGAAGCAGCGTTGCCAAAAAAAATATCGCAACTCTTCTTCAAATCGCATATGACGCGGGAAAAATAGAGGAAGAGGAATTTATAAAAATAACCGGAATCGTCCCTACTCGCCCTAAGATCTACACCGGCCCCAACCTCTTCTCAAGTATCTAGGAAGGTTCAATTTTTATTAATTCTAGATGATTGCCACTTTGCAAACAGGTTAATATTAAACCAACCCTTTGATTGCTCTCATATATCGCAAGCAGATTCTCCCTTGTAAAACCATGTGTTCCTTCTGGAACATCAAAAACAATATCAATGACCCTTTTTCCTTCATAATGTAAATCGAATCTAGAAGACAGCTGAACGGTAACTCTCATATGCTCCCAATCAACATTTTTTACCAGGGCATCCACGTACTTTGTTACCCTTCTTCCTTTTCTTCCGTTAGAAGGTACTCTAAAAGTTGTTCTTCCTTTCATCCCTACAAAACTAAGTGAAGCTCGCATATTATCGCCCTCCTTCTATTATATCGACACTTTTTTCGAAAAATTTCACTTTATTTGAAAATTTTTGGCAAATTTCATTTTTTTCTTAAAACCCCGGTTGACAAATCACAGTGCAAAATTCTAATTTGCCTGAAAGTTATAAGAATGAGAATGCACTATGCCGTCCGAATCAACAACAATAATCTCATTCCTGTGTTTTTCTCGCGCCCCTATCCTCCCACTGGTTGCGACAGAATAGGACAATTCTGATCCTGGCCCAATCATTCTTATCTGATCCTCCTCATAATAAGATGGCAATAACAATGAATATGCTAGCCTGGATCCATTTTTTATCACCCAGCCTTCCCCAACCACAACATAAGGACCTATATTTACGTCTTTTTCCAAACGAACTTGATCGCCAATGATCACCGGCGGAATTATTCTTTTCAAAACAGAACGCGGGATTTTCACTTCCTTACCAATCCAAACACCCGGTTTTATTTCCCTGCCCTGAGGTCCGGCATCTACTGCCCTATCCAAAACATTAAAATTTGCCTCCAGCAAATCCAGAGGGGTCCCGATATCCCTCCAATAAAAATCCTGAGGCGCGACAAATGCTTCAAATGGCTTTCCATCACTAAGCAATCCCTGCTGGAATAAATTATGCTCAAAATCCGCAAACCCTTCTCCTAAATATGCGGCATAAGACCCAAACACTTTTGAATCTATGCCAAAGATACCCACATTTGCCAAATTCCCAACGTGTAATTCAAAATCATCTTCTTTTGGCTTTTCAACAAACTGGGATACAGGCAAAGCCTGTCCATAAAGCTCTGACAATCGATCGCTGATTGCTGCAGTGTATTCCATTCTTGCCTGTGTGATCCGAAGAAAATTCTTTCCAGCTTCACGACATGCAAACACATAGTCTTGATGCGCCTTAATTAATACTGGATCGCTTAATTGAACTGTGCCGAATCTCCCAAAGATATCCAGCCAGGGCGTTTCAGTTACAACAATTTGAGCCATAGCAGATGAATTAAGCACAGAAGAAATAAAAGGTTTCGCAATATTTTTATCCCATAGTATGTCGCCGTTTAGAACCACCAATTTATCCGGTTTTTGAGTTTGTTCTTCCAAATATCTGTATACTGTCCAGGCTGCTCCCCAGTCTTCGATATTCTTTTCATTCATGTCAAAAATTTCGATCTCTAAACCGAATTTCGAAGTGTCACCCATTGAACGCAAGATTGTTTCTGCCCTATGCTTAACAGCGATGACAACTTTATTAATACCCATTTCCCGCATGAGGTAGAGTTGATGTCTGAGTATTGACCTTCTGCCAACCGGAAGAGCCGGCTTAGCCGCTGCATAATAATTATTCCCGGGGTCTGAGAGGACCCGCATTCGTTTCCCATATCCCGCGGCAAGTATAAAGCCATGTATTGAATTTGACATGATTATTCCCAAATTGTTATCTGCAATTAGCCTAAGAAATTTCAGTGTATTAGGAAAAATTTGAAGATGGAAATAGGTTTATTCCCACACCAAAAATACCCCGCTGCGAGCGTGGGCGTGGTTTTCCCTCACACCAAAGTTTTTGGTGTGAGGGTTTTGGTGTGGGAATTTATTTATTCTTTAACGCTTCGGAGGATACCTTCATAGCACAAAATTCGCCGCACATGGAGCATCCTCCTTCGCCATAAATGGCTTCGGAGGATTTTCTTCTGGAGTAAATTTTTTTGGCTTTAACTGGATCGATGGCTAATTGGATTTGTTTGCCCCAATTAAGTTCTTTGCGGGCTTTGGACATGGCAATATCCCAGTCCCTGGCGCCTGGCACGCCTTTGACAATATCCGCGCAATGGGCGGCAATACGAGAGGCAATTACCCCTTCCTTAACATCTTCTGGAGTTGGCAAGCCTAAATGCTCTGTCGGCGTGACATAGCAGAGAAAATCAGCGCCTGCCACAGCTGCCAAAGTTCCGCCAATAGCTGCGGTAATATGGTCATAACCAGGAGCAACATCTGTTGGCAGCGGACCAAGCACATAAAAAGGCGCGCCTTTGCAAATTTCCTTTTGCATCTTAATTTGAGATTCAATCTGGTCATAAGGAACGTGACCTGGTCCTTCAATGATAACTTGAACGCCTGCGTCCCAGGCTCGTTTAGTTAAATCCCCCAATACAACTAATTCCTGAATCTGGGCTTGATCGCCAGCATCAACAATTGAGCCAGGCCGCATGCCATCACCTAACGAAAGGGTTATATCGTACTTTTGTGAAATCTCAAGCAAACGATCAAACTGCTGATAAAATGGATTTTCTTCTTTGTTTTCAATAATCCACTTCATCAGCAACGCCCCACCCCGGGAAACAACATCCATTAATCGCGGTTGCTTTTTTAAGCGGTCGATAGTTTCAAAAGTTACGCCGCAATGGATGGTCATAAAATCAACACCCTCCTGGGCTTGTTGTTCAACCACAGAAAACATCCCTTCCGCAGTCATCTTATCTTCCAGCATAGCCTGATAAATTGGCACAGTTCCTAGAGGAACAGGACATTTATCTAGAATTGCCCGACGAATAGCAGTTACATCTCCACCAGTTGAAAGGTCCATTACAAAATCTGTTTTAGCTTCAAGTGAAGCTTCCAGCTTTTTTAACTCGTCCTCAAGGTTTGGAAAATCAGCTGAGGTGCCAATATTAGCATTAACCTTAGTTTTCAAGCCTTTGCCTACACCTATGGCCCTACAATTCTCATGAAGAGGATTATATGGAATAGAAATTACTCCCTGGGCAATCCCAACTCGAATTTCTTCTGGAGAACGCCGCTCGTCACTCGCCACTTGTGACATTTCCTCAGTTATATTTCCTTTTAACGCTTCTTCACGCTGGGTCATAGTAATCATATTCTAACATAACCAGGAAATTTAATAAATCATAACAAAAAAGTAAAAATTCCCTTGACAAGCCAGGTAAAAGAGATAAAATACACATTAGATATCAGCCTATAAAGATATCAGCCTATAATGGGCAACAGAAAGGCGTTTTGATTTGTCGGAATGTTTTTTTATTTATAAAGGGGGCTAAAAAATGACAAAGATAAAGATAATGAGGGCTTCATTGTTTGGGCTTTTTGTTTTGATATTTGGGATTAGCGCGTTAATCGTGAGTTGCGGCCAACAAGAAACAATCACTGCCACCACATCCACTACAAACACAACACTGGCTTCCTCAGCAACAATCGCTCTCTTAGGAAAATTAGGTTCCGGAACAGTCAGCAGCGCTGGCATAAAGAGTTTTGTCGCTTTATCGGGTTATAATGTTGTGGCAATAAATAACAGTACTGATCAAACCTATTATGCTTCAACTAATTCCAATGGAAATTTTTCGATTGATGTCCCTCCTGACGCGTCATATGAAATCAGCTTAATTGACAGCAACTCAAAATATTTTGGCCCAATGGTAATGATGGGGAACGCTTCCAGTTCTGAGGTTGTAATGGGAATTACACCCAGTGATGACACTGACTTAGGAGAAATAGTTGTTGATAGTTTAAAATCCATTGCCCAGCCTACTTCTGAACCTTCCTCTATCGCAAACCTGGCTGACAAAGCTGAAGCTACAAATGGTGTTCCAAAAGGCGCTGGGAACGTCGGTAAACAAGAAAATTCTGGCATTACTACTCGCGATGGATCTGATATGGATAAAGATGGCATACCTAACCTTTTTGACGCAGATGAAGACAACGACGGGATAAGGAATGGCATTGCCGCAAAGCCCAGCAGCGCAACAGTTGTCAGCAACACAGTCGAATCCGTCTGGATAGACAGCAATATCTGGGCAGATCACGCAACAGCCGAAGATGCAAAAGATATAATCCACCTGCGAATACATGTTGCTGCAAAATCAGGCAAATTAAGTGAAATTGCCAGCGCAGAAGTAGTGAGTGTCCCGGCAACCATCAAAGACGTCGCAACCATCATGGATGCTGACTCACTGGGTGCGCCAACGAACTATCCTACAGAAGGAGATTTATGGAAAACCGGGGGTTATGCTTTATATAAAACAACTACCCTAACCCCAAATCAATGGGTGGTTTCGGTTGTCCCAAGAGCAATCATGAATGTCGGCGACATATTTATCATTAGAGTGCATTATACAGGCGGAGGATATCAGGATTTCTTTATTACAACCAGTTATGTATTAACAGATTGGGCAAAGATAGTCTCATATAATGGAAACACCATGCCCACCAATGAGGGCATAAAAGAAGATGCAGTTGAGTTTTCAACTTCCAGTCTGGAAGTAGTATTCAGCAAACCATTAGATGAGGATGGAGATATACTTGAGGGTTTGCATTATTCAATTATAGTTGGCACATGTGAAGGAAGCGCTCCATTTTCTGTGCCTACAAATAACGTTGAAACACCAGTTACTGATACTGGAAGCTCATCATTAGAGGTTACTATCAGCACGGTTACAGCTGAGACTTATTATATTTGCCCGGTAGCTGAAAGCCTTGACGGGCAGCGCAACGGAGAGGAGACCTGGTTTACAAAACAGTAAAATCTAAATCCCGCGCTCTTTAGACCGAGGTTTGTAAGTTTTTTTGGCAAGTTCAAGAGCAGTTTGAACAGCTTCGAGAGGGTTGCGCACACAAATTATTCCCTGATCAACCTTGCCTTCACTATTAATCAATTGCCAGGTATTAAGTCCAACAACTGGGATCCCATAACCAAGTGCAAAAGCAATTTCGGACAATGTCCCGTACTTACCATCAACCGCAATCACAACATGTCCGGTTTTAACTACCAACTTATTTCGGGCATAACCCAAACCTGTAACAATGGGAATATCAATATGAGGATTAGCCTCTTCCCGTTTTCCACCTGGGAGAATTCCAATAGTTAAGCCCCCTTCTGATTTTGCCCCCTTGGCCACTGCCTCCATAACCCCTTTAAGCCCGCCACAAACCAAAACAGCGCCTGCTTTAGCAATCAATTTACCCACTTCTTCCGCATTTTTTAAGGCGGCGGGTGAAGCGTCCTTGTCCCCGCCAATGACTGAAATATATATTTTTTCTTTCTTTTTTACCATGATTTAATTATAACATACATGTTAGAATGATAATATGTTGGACCTAAAGGCAAAAACATTAATTGAATTGCAGGAAACATGCAAAGATCTCGGATTTTCCAAGTTTAAAGCCAAGGAAATCTTCAAGTTTATCCATGCTAAATGCCAAACAGATTTTAGCAAATTAACTACAATTAAATTAGCTGAAAGAGAAATCTTGGCTCACTCATATCACATATCAGATATCAATCCTATCACAACACAAAAAAGTAAAGACGTTAAAAAGGCCTTATTTGAGCTAGAAGACGGCAAAAGGGTGGAAACAGTTTTTATGGATTACGGCGGGGATGAAAGAAAAACCCTGTGTGTCTCCACTCAAGTCGGCTGTCCTATCAAATGTGAATTCTGCGCCAGCGGCACCATGGGTTTTCAAAGAAACTTGACCAGTGCAGAAATTATTTCACAGGTTTATTATTTTGCCAGGAAACATAAAATTTCTAACATTGTTTTTATGGGCATGGGGGAACCCTTTCTCAACTATGACAATGTGATAAAAGCCGCTCTGATCCTAAATGATGAATGCGGCCTAAATATTGGCGCGCGCAGGACCTCAATATCAACCATCGGCATTGTTGCTGGGATTAACAAACTAGCGCAGGAAGGTAAACAATTTAGATTAGCCTGGTCACTGGTAGCCCCAAATGACAAATTGAGAAGAAAATTAATCCCTTACAAAGCATTGCCTTCTATTGCTGAAACAGTGGCAGCAATACAAGACTATCAAAAGAAAACAAAACGACGCGTTATGATCGAATACGTTGTTTTAAAAGATATTAATGATGGTGAAAAAGAAGCTCAGGAATTAGTTAAAATCGCTCAAAAATTTGACAGTCATGTAAATTTAATTCCTTATAACACATCGCCAAACTCCAATATAAAAAGTGGAAACATAAAACTTGTTGAAGCTGTATTGAAGAAAGCAAAAGTGGTTGTAACTACGCGAAGAAGTTTTGGCCAGGAAATATCCGCGGCCTGCGGACAGCTCTCCACAAAAAGCCGGTGATATGCTACAATAATTCCATTATGAGTCAAACAATAACCCAAAAAATACTCGCTAAACACTCTGGACACAAAAATGTTGAGGTTGGACAACTGATTAACTGTAAAGTTGACCTTGTCCTGGGTAATGACATTACCACCCCCCCAGCAATTAAGGAATTCGAAAAGATTGGCGTAAGAAAAGTCTTTGATAAGACCAAAATTTATCTTGTTCCAGACCATTTTACTCCGGCAAAAGACATTAAATCCGCAGAGCAAGTTAAAATGATGCGGGAATTTGCCAGGAAATATGGGATCGTGAACTTTTTTGAGATCGGTTGTATGGGGATTGAGCATGTCCTTCTGCCTGAAATGGGCGCAATTAAAGCTGGAGATCTGGTGATTGGCGCAGATTCTCACACGTGCACTTACGGCGCGCTTGGCGCTTTTTCAACTGGTGTTGGCTCAACTGATATGGCTGCGGCCATGGCCACAGGTGAAGTTTGGTTTAAGGTGCCAGAACAACTTAAGTTTATTTTTAAAGGTAAACTAAAAAAATGGGTTGAAGCTAAAGATATTATTCTTTATACAATTGGTCAGATCGGCGTTGACGGCGCCCGCTACATGTCAATGGAATTTACCGGTCCAGTGGTAGATAAACTCTCTGTTGAAGGTCGACTAACTATTGCTAACATGGCAATTGAAGCTGGCGGGAAGAACGGTATTTTTGAGACTGACGCAAAAACCCTGGCTTATCTTAAGAAAACAAACGCAGGCAAGGGTCTTGTTTATAAGTCTGATCCTGATGCTGAATACAAAAGGGTCTATGACTGGGATGTTTCAAAAATCGAACCCCAGGTCTCCTTCCCCCACCTGCCCAGCAATACTAAACCAGTTAGCAAATGCAAAAATGTAAAGATTAACCAATCAGTAATTGGTTCATGTACTAATGGAAGGATCGAAGACATGCGGGTCGCGGCCAAGGTGCTCAAAGGCAAAAGAGTTCACAAGGATCTAAGACTAATTATTCTTCCTGGAACTCAAGAAATCAGTATGCAAATGATAAGAGAAGGCATTACAGAAACCCTGATCAAAGCTGGGGCAGTAGTTTCTACCCCAACCTGCGGTCCATGCCTTGGCGGTCATATGGGAATACTGGCTGAAGGTGAAAGATCAATTGCCACAACTAACCGCAACTTTGTCGGCAGAATGGGACATCCAAAGTCTGAAGTATATCTTTCAAATGTTGCTGTCGCAGCTGCGTCTGCAATTGCAGGACGTATTGTTAGTCCGGAGGATTTATAAATAAAGAAGCGGAAAAAGCGGACCAAAACTCGTAAAAACTGTTAATATAATTAAATTTTGATGATATAATATCATGCTTTGGAGGTAAAAGATTATGAAAAAACATCAATTGCCGATAATTATTGAGAAAGATGAAGATGGATACTATGTAGTAGAATGCCCTCTTTTTTCTAGTTGTTATACACAAGGGGAAACCTTGGATGAGGCCGTTAAAAATATAAAAGAAGTCATTGGTCTTTGTCTGGAAGAAAAAAAGAACAAAAAACTTCTAAAAGAATATAACCCTCAAGAGGTAAGTTTTTTAACTTTATCTTATGCATAAATTACCAATCATTTCGGGTGAAAAAGTGAAATGTTTTGAAAAACTTGGTTACGAAGTAACACGACAAAAAGGCAGCCACATGCGCCTGCGACACAAGCATGATAATAGAAAGAAACCTCTTACAATTCCAAAACACAAAGAATTAGGCAAAGGCCTTTTAAGGAAATTAGCCAGAGATGCTGACGTCACTATCGAAAAATTGATTGAATTATTATGATATGAAAAAGCCTTGGCTAAAAAAATTTAAATCCTTTGAAGAAGCCGAAAAAGCAGACATAGAATATTACTCCCAAATGTCATCAGAGGAAAAATGGGACACAATGCAATTTCTTAGAGATACTTATTATAAATTTAAAGGTGGTAAATATGAGAAGGGAAAAGGACTTCGAAGAGTTCTTAAAATTATTAAACAAAAACAAGGTTAAGTATTGCATTGTAGGCGCTTATGCTGTGGGGCTTTACGCTGAACCGCGCTACACTAAAGATCTGGATATTCTTATTGAGCCTACTATTGAAAATGGTCAAAAAATAGTAAATGCCATGAAAGATTTTGGGTTTGAAAGCCTGGAGCTGTCCGCCGCTGACTTTACAACTAAACGTGAGATTATTCAACTTGGCTATGAACCTGTTAGGATTGATATTATCACATCTATTAAAGGCTGCACTTTTAAAGAAATCTGGCAGCACAAAAAACAAGAACAGTACGGCGCAGAGATTGTCTTTGTTATTGGCCTGAATGAATTAATTAAAACAAAAAAAGCTTCGAATCGTGATCAAGACAAACTGGACCTTAAAAGATTAAACACTAAGTGTTTAAAAAAATCTAAACGTTAGCCGCGACCGTATCCCCTACTTCAAAAGTATAAAGTTTAAACCGAAATGTCCTCGACAAGCCGAAGCGCGGTGCCGCCAGAACGGAACTCAGGGTCGCTGCCGTAGCGGCCGTCGTTGAAAAGGCGACGGAGAACAAAAGTGCTTGAACTATGTGGAGTTTCCGTCAACGTCCAGTTATCTCGTGATAATTGATTTCCAGCAGCTAACCATTCTTCTTCGGTTTGAACCCTGAATTTTCTGCCAGTTTGCTCGCTCAATCGAGTAGCAAATACTCTACCATCAAGCAAACTTACATAGGTTAAAGCATTGCTTTTTCGCGCCGGGTCAGCAAGAATGGCTCGAAGATATTCAGCATTATGGCCGGTGATTTCATATCCTTCCATGATCCGCCTGAATAATCCGACAGGAACTTCTCCTCTCATAATGGCTTTTCCTGACATTCCCGGAATATCCATCATTTTTGGAATTTCGATTTCAGACGCGCGGGATAATACTGCCGCGGTAATCTTTTTAATCCCACCTGCGGCGAGAACCGCCATATCTGCGGCACGGACCAATCTATTGCCTGCCGCTTGCAACATTGTTTCTACAGCTAGCTGTCTGCCTCGAAATCGAGGACTCCTGCTCATCTGCTCTGCCAGCGTTAATCTCGGACCAACTCTTCCTATTCCCATTTTATTTTTCCTCCTGTTTTGTTTTTTTTACATCGTGGGCATCAAACCCATCATAATATTATCGGTACCTTTTTCCAATAATTTCATTTTTTTGAAAATTGTTGATAAAAATTTTCCCGCGAACAATAATATTTAAAATAATGGTACGCGGGATCCCGCCAAAGGCGGGACACTTTTTTTTGAAAATTGTACCGGGGGGTCTATGAAAAAAATCTGGATAAAAAAATTTAAATCCTTTAAAGAAGCGGAAAAAGCGGACATAGAATATTATTCCCAAATGTCGCCCAAGGAAAGATTAAATACTATGCAGCTTCTTAGAGAAATGTATTTCAAAATGAAAGGCCTGAAAAATGACGCAACCAGATTACGAAGAACTATTAAAATTATTCAACAAGCATAAAATAAAGCATTGCATCGTTGGCGCTTTTGCTGTTGGTTTTTACAGCAGACCTCGTTATACCAAAGATATAGATATCCTTGTGGAAGCATCCATAGAAAACGGCAAAAAAATCTTAGCGGCGCTTAAAGATTTTGGTTTTGCAAGTCTTAAACTATCAGAAAAAGATTTTTCTAAAGAAAAAGAAATAATACAGCTGGGCTATGAACCGGTGAGAATTGATCTTTTAACCTCTATTGAAGGTTGTGCTTTTAAAGAAATATGGAAACACAAGAAACGCGGAACTTATGGCAAAGAAAAAGTCTATTTTATAGGTTTAGAACAGTTAATAAAAAATAAAAATAAATCTAAACGAAAGCAAGACCAGGCCGATTTAGAGCTGCTTTTAAAGAAAAAAATCTAAACGTTAGCCGCGACCGTATCCCCTACTTCAAAAGTATAAAGTTTAAGCTGCTTCTTTGTCCTCAACAAGGCGAATCGCGTAATAGCTATAACGGTTCACAGGGTAGTTGAGATCGCACTTGGCGATGCCCAGGCGGCGGAGAACATAAGAACCGCTATTATAACTAGCGCTATCAGATTTGGTTTCCGTTTCTGTCCATGTGAAATTATCTCCTAACAATTGATCTTTAGCCCGCAACCATTCCTCTTCGGTTTGAACCCTGAATTTCCTACCGGTTTTTTCGCTTAACCGCGCAGCAAATTCCCTAGCATCAAGCAAACTTACATAAGTTAAAGCATTTTCGGTTAGTGAAGGGTCATCAAGAATTTCCTGAAGTTTATCAGCATTGTGACCGGTGATTTTGTATCCCCCCATGACCCGCTTAAATAATCCGACCTTAAATAATCCGACAGTGACTTCTCCTTCCATAATGGCTGTTCCTGACATTCCCGGAATATCAATCATTTCTGGAACAATAATTTCAGAAGCTTGAGAAACAGCGGACGCGCTGATTTCGATAATCTCAACTTTTTCTCTCATCCCGACCAAACGCGCTCTCGCTGACATTGACAAAGCCTTGTCCGCTTTGGTCATCATCGCGTATCTTTCCTCTCCGATATGAAGACGAACGCCGCCCTGTCCTCTTCTGGAAAGAGCCGAAAGTCTATCGGGCGTTCCTCCTCTTGTGGTCCTAAATCTGAATCCTGTATAACCAATCCTTGCTATTTTATTTTCCTCCTGTAACACTTGCACCACATTCAACCAGGTGCTAATATATTATTGTAATATTTTGAAGAAAATTTCACTTTTTTTTAATTACAAGTTACACTCCAGGATGCACATAAAAGTGAAGATATTCCCAAGCTTGAGGTGGAGGATCTATTACAAAGCCCACTTCTCTCTGTGCCTTAGGCTCATGGAAACTGGAAGTCAAAATGACATTTCCGAAAACCGGTCTAGGTTTCATTCCCAACAACTCTATCTTGGTTTCAGGAAAAGCCCTAATCCCTCCACTTTCAGGATCATATTCTGCGATAGAAGCAAATTCCCCGAATCCAGGAAAATTTTCTTTCATATGACTTATAAAAGCAGCCGCTCTCTGCGCGGGATGTGTTGACCAAAACAAAGAAGTGCAAGTATTCTTTCTATCTTTTCCAGCTGGTTCCGCAATTGTAAAAGTATGAGCAAAATAAGGAGCTGCATCAATAAAAGCCAAAATATCCATCATGATAGGAAAAAAGGTTGCTCCTATCATCTGCTCAGTTGGCTTACAATACGTCCAGAATTGAAGTGAGGCGTCAATAACACGCTGATTATCTAACCACTCAGAATAAGCACTCAAAGTCATAGAAATTCCAACAGTTACTTCAAAATCATAGTGCAAATAGCTAATTTCAAAAAAAGCTCTAAAACCACGTGAAAACAACCGATGGTAACGTGATTTCATCTTAAAATTAACTTCATTATCCGCAGCTAAACCAGGGTTGGGAGGAGGATCTTCCACTAGGGCATGCGGTCCATGCATTTTTTCTATAAAATCAGAATCGTACTTTGCAACAAGGTCTTCACGTACCTGAAGCCTGTATACCTCATAAGCCCGCCTATAATGCTCAAAAGCCATTTTATGAATAGCATTTTCCTCTGAACGAATGCTAAGAAGTTCTCTTTCCACATGCGCTGTAGTTAATTGTTCTCGTCCTCTGACGCCTGTTTTCGCAACAGCAGATTGCAGCCAGCGCCATCGAGGCGTAAAAAGATTCTTTGAAACAGTATATATATAATTGATTTGGCATGCTATTCTCTTCTCCTTTTTCTTCATCGAACAACCTTATTGAAAATTTCACTTCTTTGTGTTATATTTCGACATGGTTCAGAAGCATGATTTAGTCGTGGTCCTTGATTTTGGTGCTCAATATTCACTATTGATCGCCCGACGCGTGCGCGAATGCAATATTTATTGTGAAGTCCTGCCTCATGATACTTCGGTTGATAAATTAAAAAAACTTAATGTAAAAGGAATAATTCTTTCTGGCGGTCCGGCTTCTGTTTATGAACAAGACGCTCCAAAAATAGATCCAAAATTATTAGAATCTGGCATCCCTATCTTGGGAATTTGCTATGGCCTGCAGCTGATCGCTAAAGACCTAGGCGGCGAAGTTAAACAAGAAAAAAAACGAGAGTACGGCAAAGCTGAATTAATAATTGATGACGAAACCAATCTTTTTGCCGGCCTGCCTAATAAGCTGCAAAGCTGGATGAGCCACGGTGACACGGTTATTAACCTACCACCAGGCTTTAAACAACTAGCCCATACAGACAACACTAAGTTTGCAGCAATCGGTAATGCTGACAAGAAACTATTTGGCGTGCAATTCCATCCTGAAGTTGTCCATACCCCAAAGGGAACAGAAATCATCAAAAACTTTGTTTACATAGTCTGCGGCTGCAAGCCAACCTGGACAACTGCAAACTTTATAGAAGAACAGGTTAAGCTAATACGGGAAAAAGTCGGCACAGATAAAGTTTTATTAGCCCTTTCCGGCGGGGTTGACTCAACCACTGTTGCCGCTTTGATCAACAAAGCGATTGGCGACAAATTGGTTTGTATGTTCATTGACCAGGGCTTTATGCGTAAAAATGAGGCTAAGAAAATCAATGATCTATTTACAGAAAGATTTAAAGTTAATTTTATTCACATCAATGCTGCAGAAAAGTTTTTCAGTCAGCTAAAAGACGTGATTGACCCGGAAGAAAAGAGAAAAATAATTGGTGAAAATTTCATCCGCACTTTTGAAAAAGAGGCAAAAACATTAGGCGAAATCCCATATTTGGCTCAAGGCACACTTTATCCAGATGTAATTGAAAGCGCGGTCCCGGGCACAACTACGGGAAAAGTCGCAAAAAAGATCAAAACCCATCATAATGTTGGTGGTTTGCCGGAAAAAATGGGGTTTGAATTAATTGAACCACTGCGCCTCTTATTTAAAGATGAAGTCAGGGCTTTGGGTAAAGAACTCGGCGTACCAGAAGATATAATTTCCCGCCAACCCTTCCCTGGTCCTGGCCTGGCAATCCGCATAATTGGCGAAGTTACAGTAGAACGGGTTAAAATCCTGCAGGAAGTTGATGATGTTGTGGTTTCAGAAATAAAAGGCGCTGGTTTTTACAAAAAGCTCTGGCAATCATTTGCCGTGCTCCTGCCAATTAGGACTGTTGGAGTTATGGGCGATAAAAGAACCTATTTGAATACAGTAGCTATTCGCGCTGTAACTTCAACAGATGCCATGACCGCAGATTGGGCCAGGCTACCATATGATCTACTGGAAAAGATCTCAAATAGAATTGTTAATGAGGTTCCAGAGGTTAACCGCGTGGTCTACGATATTTCCTCTAAACCACCTTCGACTATTGAATGGGAGTAAAACTTGGATATGCGGGTGAGCCACCCCACATTAAAATGTGGGGAATTTGTTGTTTTCTCTTTTATTACTATT
>SDBU01005261.1_pt1 | contig 15555 bp, 15 predicted proteins | sample 2277071 | NCBI WGS metagenome assembly SDBU01 (sample SAMN10397929, study PRJNA504765) | marine sediment metagenome | isolation source: marine sediment core GS08_GC12, 126 cmbsf | place: Arctic Ocean: Gakkel Ridge, Loki's castle | collected 2008
CGGGGTCAGGATAGTGCCGCCGCAGCGGTTATGGGTGTTCTCCAGGCAGAGGAGGGTAGTCCTGGGGTAGTGGATGTTCTCCGGGCGGATGGTTTCTTTCACCGTATCGAGGTCCATCCGGCCGTACTCATCGTTGGCAACGGTGCGCATAACGACTCTTGCTAAAGTGGTGGCACCGCCCACTTCACCCCAGAAGGTATAGGCTTCACTGCCCAGGATGATTTCGTCGCCCGGGCGGGTATGGGTCAGCACGGCCAGGAGGTTACTCATTGTTCCGCTCGAGGTAAACAGAGCCGCCTCTTGCTGCAGCATAGTTGCCGCCAGCTGCTCCAGCTGATTGACAGTGGGGTCCTCACCGAAGACGTCATCCCCCAGCTCGGCCTGGTACATTGCCCGGCGCATTTTCTCGGTCGGCAGGGGTATCGTATCGCTGCGCAGGTCGATAATCTTCATCGTTCTCCCCCTCTTGCCTGTTCTTTCCCCTGCACACTATATCCTTCCGCCCGCTAATGTCAACTAAAAACTGATAAGGGGGAGCTGTTCGCCCCCCCGTTCTTTATTATCTCTCTACTTTACCCGGCTATCAATACATTTAAGACGGCCTATGGCCGGGGTGGCCGGATTCGAATATCAACCAATCAAGCCGGGCATATTGCTTCTATTTCAGCGGCTTCATCGGCTGTCAATTTCCAGTTAGCGGCAAGAACATTGGCTTTTATCTGTTCTATCTCTTTAGCGCCAGCTATAACTGTGCTCACATATGGTTTCGTTAATAACCAGGCCAGCGCCAGTTCAGTAACCGTATGGTTATGTTCTTGAGCAAAGATTTCTAACCTGGCCAGTCTTTCCCAGCCTTCGTCTGTCCAGAAGTCTCCGTACATTGTATGGTAGCGATGTGCCGAATCAGATAAGCGCCCATCGGACGGTGGTGTCTCTCCCCGGTGGTATTTTCCGGTAAGGAAGCCACCTGCCAGAGGCCCCCACGGCAAGACGCCGATATTATAAGCCTGACAGCAAGGAACCACTTCTTTTTCAAGTTGCCGGTCAAAAAGGTGATATCGTGACTGTACGGTCACCAAAGAATGTAGATTTTTAACTCTTGACACCAACGATGCTTCACAAAGCTGCCAGGCTGGAAAATTGGAACAACCGAGGTAACGTACCTTACCAACCCGAACCAGGTCGTCAAGGGCACGTAATGTTTCTTCAATGGGAGTTGTCGGGTCGGTGCGATGCATTTGATAAAGATCGATATAATCAGTTTTAAGTCGCTTCAAACTGGCGTCAATCGCCTTCATAATATAGTATCGCGAGCCGCCCCGGTCATTAGGTCCGTCACTCATCGGGGTAGAAAACTTCGAGCCAATTATAACCTCAGCTCGCTTGCCCCTGACTGCTTTACCGATAAATTCCTCAGAATGCCCCTGGTCATAAGAATCAGCGGTATCTATATAGTTTATGGTAACTATATACTTAAGTGACCTAACAAGTGTATTCAGGATTCCCTATTTCACCCGAACCACCACGGCAAGTTAGACACCATGACTGTATAAATGGCGAGCCGTCATCATGGTGTCGCTCGCCAAAGCGATCAATATCGTAATACGCATGACGACCAAGCACTTTTGAGCAGTTTGGACAACTCTTATACTTCCCATTCTGGATATATTGTGACCTAGTTAATTCCTTATTACATTGAGGACAATTAGCCATTGTTTTTACCTCCTCAGAGATTGCCGTTATTAACCCACGCATGGAACTGTTGTAAATTGAATACCGATAGAAAATTACCATGTCCACTTTGAGAACGTATCCATATTTCTGCACCCTTTTTGTAACCATCACCATCTAGTATGAGAATTGTGGGCACTTCGTATTTCATTTGGATATTTAGGACTAGGTAGGGGTATTTTTCATCAACCGAACCACCCACTTGCTGCCATTTTACTTCAATGACTAGGTTATCAGGCCACTTTTGAGGGTGATAAAGAATGAAATCACAATATTGTGGAGTTTCATAAATGCTTTGACCGATGTGAAATCTACGACTATATATTGGTTGCTCTAAAAACCGTGCAGGGATAAAACGCTTTGGTGGTATGAAAGTGTAACCACGTTCATTAAGTCGGGATAATACATCCTTTTCTAGGATTGAACCTGTATAATTGGCTTGTGTCCCACCTTGAACCACTGGCATTATACTCCATAATTAGTTATCAGAAGTTCGTTTACTGCTCCACGACCATTCGCCTTACAGTTTACCATTCTAGGGGCTTGTATAGTGTCTATGTGCCATATATTAGCACTATAAAGATTGCGGATAAAGGGTGTATCTGAATTTGATAACATCACCTTAACCCCAGTCTTATTAAGCTGAGTTGCAAAGTTGCTTAGTCGCTGTTGATCTTTCTCTGAAAAATCCATTTTGGTGTACTTGGTAAATGAAGTGCTATCTGCTGGATGGTAAGGTGGATCAAAGTAAACAAAGTCATTTGGAAGGGGTTTAATAGCATCAAACTCATGATACTTAATAGTAGCTTTCTGCAATACCTGGCTACTGGCTAAAATGTTCTCTCGTTGTATGATATTAGGATTGATAGAACTTCCACGGGGCACATTGAATTCACCCTTTTTATTGACTCGATAAAGACCATTAAAACAGGTCTTATTAAGGTAGATAAAGCGTGCCGCAATATCTACAGGATCTTGTAATTCATATTGAGCACGAATTTTATAGTAATACTCACTACTGTCTTTTAGTGAGTGTTGCTCTAACTTATTAATCAGAGCTTCAGGAGATATTTTGACTACAGCAAAGGTTATAGCTAAATCTAGGTTTATGTCTGATAGGTAGGCTTGATTGATACGTGATTGTATCTTAAAAAACAGAGCAGCCCCCCCCATGCATGGTTCGTAGTAATTCTCGAATATTTCCGGCAAGCGATTAACCAATTCGTTGATGATACTACGCTTACCGCCAGCCCATTTAACGAAAGGAGATGCCCCATGTCCGTTGGTATTTATATCGAGTTCAGTAACTCTCGTATTGACGTTAGTAAACCGTTCAAGGGCTTCGCCAAAAGGCATCAGCAAGGTAAGTGGTGCTTCTGATTTGGGCTTCTTAGTTGTCATTTGCTATCAACTCCTTATACGTCAATCTTTGGTTGCAGTTGCAGAGTAGGGAGGTAAAGCCCATACCATTTTCCTCATTCCTTAGATTATACCTAAATGAAAATTCATTCAAGTACCGTTGCAGGTGCTTTTTGCTAGTAAAATGATATATACCAATATTACCTTTAGCTGAACGCGTTAATTATAGACACACACCTACAGCAAGGCAACTATTACTGAAGGTGGGTGAGGCTCAACACCGGCTCTGAAGCTGGTGGTCTAACTACCGGGGACAGGACACTGCCGTACTCCTTACGCCAGCGGCTGCAGGTGCTGCCGCTAGCCCTAATCTTCTTCCCGATTACGGCAAGGGTAGCTGGTTGACTAAAGCCGGACTTTATCCTTGTTGAGCCTGGCGCGCTGCCGGCGCAGTTGATCCCACCCCCATGTAAATGCCCCGTTCCCAGCTACGCTTCAAGGGATCGATGACGTTCAAGGACATTCGGCCGATGTTTTGTATCTCGATCTCAGCGACCTCGCCGTTCTGCAAAGGCCCCAGCCCCTCATGATTGGTCCCGCAGGAAATTATGTCGCCACTGTTCATGGTCATTATATTGGTGGCAAAAGCAATCAGCTCCGGAACCCGGTGTTCCATATCGTTGGTATTATAGTCGTGGCGGAGGTCACCGTTGTTCCAGAACTTAACCATCAAAGCGTTCGGGTCTGCAATCTCATCCGCAGTAGCGATGCATGGGCCGATAGGAGCGAAGGTGTCGAAGGATTTTCCCATCCAGCTCCCGGAACCCCAGGTTCGTCTACCCTCGCCTCTGGCCGAGACATCAATGAAGCAGGTGTAGCCAAAGACTGCTGTCAGGTAATCGCTCTGGCTAACGCGCTTGGCCGGGCCTCTGATTATAATCCCCAGTTCCGCTTCGTGTTGGAAAACATATGGTTCCGTGAACTCGGGAAGGACAATGGTGTCCCCCGGGCCGATTACAGCATCGGGGTTCTTCAGGAACATATTGAGCGGTCGAGCTTCCCGCTGCATGTGTTCCCAATAGTTGCCGATGCAGCACAGGATTTTGCCAGGCCGTGGCAGAGGAGCTCGCAGGCGGAGGCGCGAGAGAGGTAGTGTTTTCGAGTCAGCCGATACACGCTCCAGCTCAGGGCGGAGGCTGGCAAAGTTATCGATTATAGCTTCCATCAGCTGCTGAGGGGAACCGTGCCGCAGGTGACCCACCACCTCCTCGATGCTGACTACTGCATCCCCGTTAAGTATTCCGGGGTGAACGGGATTATCTGGTACCTGGGGTAGGTCTTCATAAAGAACCAACTTCATGGCATACCTCCTACATTCCGTAACTGCTACCATAGGGATAAGTGACTCAGGTATTATAACAAAGACGTCAATGATTTACTAACCGTGGCCACACCGACACGAGTAAAAGCAGGCGGCTTCATCCACCCCGGTGTTTCCAATTCAGGCTTATCCTCGGAGTTGCTCAGTCCTCCTTTAGCAGATTGACCTTAGGCTTAACTGTCGGATTTACCGCATTCCTGGGCCACTGCCCGCTGAGCACCCGGGCCGCCTCCTGCCCAACGATTATCCGCTGCTGCCTGAAAGCGGCATCAGAGTAGTTAGCCGAGTGGGGAGTAACGATAACGTTGTCCATCCCTAGCAGCGGATTGCCTGGAGCAACCGGCTCCTTAATCTGTCTCCTTTCCCGATTCGTCTTTGTTTTTATTATGGAAGTGTGGCCAGGCGTTGTCAATACTGCGAAATACCTTTAATAAAACGGGGAACGAGTAACTGGCGATGGTGTCCTGTCTCTAATGAGTGGTCAACCTCGGCCGTTGGTTTTTCGAAGGGTCAAGATAAGCACCAGTGCCAGGGCACCCAGGCTGGTACTGAGCCAGAAGGCGAGGTGGTAGCTTCCGGTGGTGTCGAAGATATATCCGGCGACAACTGGCCCGATGGCTCCTCCGGTCATGGCGCTGCAAAAAACAATACCAAAGAGAACCCCGTGAGAACGAATCCCAAAGTACTCGGCGACAATGGGCGAGACCACGGTAAACAACCCGCCGTGACCAAACCCATAGACGACGGCAAAGAGATAGAACATCCACAATTCCCTAGCCAGCTGTAACCATAAAAGAGCCAGGATAAGCAAGATTAAACAGATAATCATCGATAGCCTGTTGCCGATACGGTCAATGGCAACACCGGTGACAAACCGCCCTACCATACTTATTCCACCAATGGCTGCCAGGATACCGGCGGCTGTCGTTGAGGATAGGCCAATGTCCGTTGCATGCGGGACGATATGGACCATAATCATCAGCAGGCAGGACATAGTGACCAGGAAAGTAACACAAATCGTCCAGAACTGCCAGGTGCGGAGGGCCTCACTGATGTAGAAGTCGGTCTCGGCGAGCCCGGAACTTTCTGTCCGGAGCTCTTTATTTCCATCCGGCAAGAGGCCCATCTGCGCCGGGTCACGCCGCAGAAGCTGCCCGATGAAAATGAGCAGCAGCATTGCGGCAACACCGATGATAACATAAGCGGCCCGCCAGCCGTAGCCAGTAATCAGCAAGCTGGCTACCAGGGGGATAACCAGCTGTCCGGCACCGGTACCCACCTTCACCATACCGGTCATTATCCCTCTCCGGCGGGTGAACCACCGCGCCGTCGTGCTAAGGGGAATGATATCAATCGCACTGAGCCCGATGCCGAAGATGACACTATAGAACAAAAACAATTGCCAGACGTGGTTGAGCCCGGACATGAGCAGCAGTCCCAGCCCGAGGAAGCCGGCAGCAACCGATATCACCACCCGCGGACCGAATTTATCACTCAATCTGCCGGTCAGGATACCGAGGACTCCGGCAATGAACATCGCCAGGGACTGAGCACCCGACAGAGTGGCTCTCGACCATCCAAAATCAACCAGTAATGGTTTAAAAAAGACACCGAAAGCGATCAGGATGCCGATACCTATTGCCTGTATGCCGAAGCTGGCGGCGACGATGTTATAGCCGTAGAAGTAAGCGGGTTTCTTCATAATTGGAATAAATAATGGGTATCGTGAAGCATGCTCAAGCCAGCTTCAACGATTCTAGTCTACCGAATCCAGGGCGTTGGAGAAATAATTCCTCTCCCCTTTTCAGAAAGCCGTTAAACGGAGTTTAATCTTTCCCGCAGATACTGTCAACGCAAAAATACAGAACCTTTTTATAGTGCTGGAGAGGCCGTTAAAAGACGATGGCTATAGTCTACTTCTAGCCGGTACGGTTTTGGGGTGAGGCTCAAATTCCGGTAACGCTAACTTAAGAAGCGGTATCCTTGAGGGGGGTAGGTCACTTCACCCCTGAACAATAACCGGGTATACTCTGTAACGAATGAAGGGATGAGATGCGCCGACCAGACAAACGAGGGATATATGCTCATAATCCTGAAACGCTTTCAGCAAGAGAGGAGAAATGGATCCGGCACAACCCGAGCAGGGTAAGCTAGCTCCGAAAATCCAGGATTTCTTCGGGCTGCAAAGAAATGTTGTTGTGCTCTCACTGGCAATATCTATCGCCGGTTTTGGCACCCAGCTCTGGACCAGCTTCCTGCCTAAATATCTGGAAGCACTTGGAGCGAGCGCCTTTACCATTGGGATATACGGTTCGCTGAGGAATACCCTGATTACGATTTACAGATACCCGGCAGGCATCATGGTTGATAGGCTGGGGAGAAGGTACTCGCTGGTAATCTTCAGTATTCTGGCCCTGGTCGGCTACATCCTTTACCTGCTTAGCTCTAGCTGGCAATGGATTCTTTTCGGGTTGCTGTTCGTGGCGGTTTGGGGCAGCCTCGAACCAGTCGTTTTTGCTACAATCGGGGATAGCCTGCCTCAAAATAGGAGGGCAATAGGTTTCACCGTACAGTCTATCCTGCGAAGAGTACCCCTGATGCTCGCTCCGCCGATTGGCGGCATAATTATTGTACGTTTTGGTCTCGTCGATGGAGTTCGGGGTGGTCTGCTCATTACTATTCTGGCTGCTATAATAACTACCTTTGTCCTCTACCGCTATTATGTTGAGGGCCGGGTGAAAACGGAGCCGAAGATGGGAAGTCTGTGGCAGCTGCTGAAGGAAATGGACCCCAACCTGAAGAAGCTACTGGTATCAGACTGTCTGACCAGGATAGGTGCTGGTATTTGCCAGGTATTTATAGTACTCTACGCAATCAATGTGGTGGGTATCAACTCTTTCCAGTTTGGTCTTCTCATTTCCATACAAACGCTGACCTCCATCCTGGTATACATCCCGGTAGCCAAGCTCTCCGACAGGATGGGCAGGAGACCTTTCGTGGCTTTAACGTTTGTTTTCTTCTGTCTCTTTCCGCTGCTGATGGCTATATCACAGAGTTTCGGATGGCTGGTGCTCGCCTTCATCATCGGAGGCTTACGGGAAATCGGAGAGCCTCCGAGAAAGGCACTCATCGTAGATTTAGCTTCACCGGATGCGAGGGGTAGAGAAGTCGGGATATATTATACAATCAGGGGTCTGGTGGTGATGCCAATGCCGGTAATCGGTGGGCTATTGTGGCAGGTGATGCCGGTTATCCCCTTTTATACTGCCGCTGCGATTATATTCGCCGGTCTGCTGCAATTTATCTTTTGGGGTCCGCGCCCGACCGGTCGCCTAACATCTCTGGCTCTTGGAGGCGCTGGAAGTTAAGCAAGGGGTGGAAGCGTGGTTCACCGTGCCCATCAAGGGGTCTTTGCCCAGGCAAGGGACTGCCCAACAGGTTGTGATTACTGAAGTGCTGATGAAGCCGCCAAGCAGGAATAAAGGCTTTGCCCGGCTTTCTGCTGTTCTTGACTGCCTGACCCCCTATGTGTAAAACACTCTTGCTAAAAGGCGGAGGCCGCTTGCCTCCTTTCTTAATTTAACATCGTAGCATAAAAGAAATATCAGTAGAAAGGAATATGTGTGGTTTTAAAAAACTCACCCTCTGTCACCTAGTTCCTTTTCCAATAATTTTATCCCTTCCCTGGTAAGTATGTACCCTTCTGGATTCACGTGTACTATTTTTGCATTTCTCATATTAGCAAGACTTGAACGTATATTACTCGCAGAATGATTGAATATCCATTTCCTCAATTGCCCCACTGATGTTCTTTCCGGATAGCGATAATAAAGTATAAGCCCAATTTCTTTACGAGCTGACAAACCTTTCCTCAACACCAGATAATCATTATCAAAGACTTCTATGAAAGGCAAAGATTTTTCTTCTATACTACTGACAAACTTCATAGCAAGTTCAGCATCTTTTGTGCAATACGTCCTAACAAATTCCGCTACTACCCAATCAACTAGAGACACCACCAACCTACAATCCATTACGTTAGGATTAAATGACCCATGAGCACCACCTCTTCTATTTCTGAAATCATAAACTAATCTGACTGCACGTGGAATTATTACCCTTATTGATTCTGGCAATCCAGTATTACCAGCCACTTCCTTCAACTCTGAATCAACCGAAATTTTGGATACTTGGTTGCCAGTCCGCATAAAATAAGTCGCTTTAACTATCGCCTCACAAAATTTACCGCTTCGTAACAAACATTTTTCCCAATCCTCAAGTAAGTAACAATGCTTTAATATGGCATAGTGCTCAAAAATTTCACTTACAATATTCTCTCGTATATGTAATGCGAGTTGCTTTTTTATCTCATCTAACATTCAGACACCAGTAATAATTTAATTTACAAGTAGCTCTGCAATACACTTTTCGCCAGTGGTTGTTATCTGCCAAGCTTTATGGTCATCCTTCTTTTCGCTAGCTTCGATAATATGACCTCTTCTAATACATCTCGCTATCACATCAGATAAGTTACCGGGCTTTTTCTGCCTTATTGTGCTATATAAGTCGTATATTTCAGACCTTGTAGTGGAAATTATGCCATTATTGATATTATAACATAGCATAGCTGTTAGCCTCTCAGTTTCATTTTTCACCTTCAATTTTGCCATGAACTCCCCAATACTCATATCTGCCCTAATTTTAACATCTTTAATTTCCGACGGCTGTTGTACAACACCTACTCCCGCTTGTCCCAATAGGATTCTTAGGACTTCCCTAAAGGCAATTTGAGCAAACGGGTCCTGTGCGTCATCACCCACAATTTCTTTGGCTTCTTCTATTTTCTCTTTAATCTCTTTGCTATTCATTTGACTCCTCCATTCAATCTTTACTCAGGATAGACCTAATTCTTTCAATAGCATAGTTTGGCACAAAATAACGTCTATCTTTAGATTGTGCAATGATATTATCACCCAACAATCTTCTCAACGCAGGTTTAACAGTACCTTCTTTAATCCCTGTATTATTAGTCACTTCCGTAGGTGTAGCACCCTCAATATTTAGCGGAAAATCAAGCGCAACCATTGCTTTCCTTGCTAAAAGATATAGCAGTATCTTTGAATTAGCTTGTAGATTTGACCATGAAGCAAGTGGGCGTATTGCACATTCATCTCTGTCCAACCTTAAATACGATGAGAGCGCACTAGCAACTAATCTCCTGTCTAAATCCTTTCCACTAACAACTAATTCTTCCAATTCGTCACTCATATTTTCCCCCTATTTACACTAATACGTTGTGCCTTGATTCCACTCTTAATATATTAGATTATCATATATTACGTACCATAATGCTATTGGCAACCTATATAATCTACATTAACTACGCATTGTAACTCAATAAATACTCGCTATCCATGCGTAACATTAGTATCTAGACTAGCATAAGTTTATTAGTTTGTCAAGGGTCATTGTCGTGACAGTACATACATTTAAGTTTCTTTACAAAACCTAAATATAAAATTCTGATAATTACTTTGCACCTCCAATCAACAGCATCTTCAAGAATTACTAAACTAATAAGGGGGAGCTGATAACAACTCCCCCAGTTCTGATTATCTTTCTACTTTACCAGCCGTCAAGAATAAAGGTTTCGCCCGGCTATCGATACGTTTAAGACGGCCTATGGTCGGGGTGGTCGGATTCGAACCGACGACCACCTGAACCCCATTCAGGTGCGCTACCTGGCTGCGCTACACCCCGATTTGCCTCTAATCAAACATATTAACACAGTTTATTTCGAAGGACAAATAAAGAATACGCCGGCAAAACCAACTCTGGACGCTACACCTCAGGTATGCTAACATCATCCCTGGGGTTGGGTTGCCGGGGAGATTTTACGGTGAGTTGGCCTCGAAAAGGAGTAGCCGGTACGATGGCAGTTCGGACAATGCGTCACCTTCCTGACCCGGTGCTGAGGCAAAAAGCCAAAAGAGTATCAGCTACTGATAGCTCGCTGCAGCGGCTGGTCGATGATATGGTAGAGACGATGCACCTGGCAAAGGGTGTCGGGCTGGCGGCTCCTCAAGTGGGGATATCGCTGCGGGTGGTGGTAATCCAGATGCCGGACGAGGAGCCAATCACTATTATTAATCCGAAAATGGTAAAGCGCGTCGGGGAGCGGGAGGTGACCGAGGGTTGCCTGAGCATTCCCGGCTACGCTGGCGAGATAAAACGGTCGGTTTCGGTTACAGTCAAGGGGCAAAACCGGCAGGGGAAAGCAATCAGGCTGAAGGGCACCGGGCTGCTGGCTCAGGTTCTGGAGCACGAGCTTGACCACCTCAATGGTATCTTATATGTCGACCGTATCGAGAGCCAGGATAAATTCCACAAGATTGAGCCTGAAGCCGAGGCTGGGGAGGCGGTGAAGCAGTGAAAACCCTGGTCCAATGTGATTTTGATGGCACAATCATCGAGGGGGATATTGGCTTCCGGTTACTGGGTTCCTTTGCCAGTCAGGATTGGAGGCGGTTGTTAACCGAGTATAGAGCCGGCCGGATGTCTGTCGGCGGTTTCAATACCGGGGCTTTTGCCATGGTTAAGGCTGATAGGCAAACCCTGCTTGAATTTGTGAAGAGTAAGGTTAAGATACGAGCCGGCTTTCAGGAACTAGTCGCCTGCTGCCAGCAGCAGGGTTTCAGGTTTGCCATCGTCAGCAACGGCCTGGTTTTCTATATCGAAGCGATTTTAGAGGATACCGGTGTCGATAACATTGAAGTAATCGCTGCCCGGACTAATTTCACCCCCGAGGGTATTGAGGCTAAATACATTGGGCCGGATGGTAACCAGCTGCAGGATGGTTTTAAGGAGGCGTATACCAGGTCATTCTTAGCAGAGGGTTATCGTGTAGTCTATATCGGAAATGGTATCTCCGATACCTCACCGGCCAGGCAGGCTCACCATATTTTTGCCACCGGTGGGCTGCTTGACTATTGCCAGCGGACGAACCTGGATTGTACGCCCTTCGTTGACCTTAATGACGTGGTCAGGGGCCTGGAGCTTTTAGCGTAGCCTGGTAATCCCTCTCACCGAATAGCTTGCTGCCGATTCTTACCATATTGGCCCCCTCCTCCAGGGCAATCCGATAAGAATTGGTCATCCCCATTGAGAGGTACTTCATCTGTGTGTCCGGCAAACCGAGCTTTTTGATTCTTTCGAATAGCTGCTTCGTGGCCACGAAATAAGGCCTTGAATCTTCCGGGTTGCCCAGGCGGGGCCCCATCGTCATCAGCCCCATTACCCTGACGTTGCTCAGGCCTGAAATCTCCGTTACCAGCTGTTCGGCCTCTTCCGGGAGTACGCCTGCTTTTTGCTGCTCATGGCCGCTGTTTACCTCGATTAAGACCGGCATTGCTTTGCCAATCTGAGCACACCTCCGGTCAATCTCCCTGGCAATCGCCAGGGAATCAACGGTTTCTATCATATCAAAGAGCCTGACTGCTTTGCTCACCTTGTTTTTCTGAAGGTGTCCGATAAAGTGCCATTCCGCCTTGTTGCCGACTGATTTATAAGTTTCTTCGGCTTCCTGGACATAGTTCTCTCCCAGAATTTTCACGCCGGAGGCAATTGCTTCCAGAATTTCTTCGGGCGTTCTGGTCTTCACAGCCGCTACCAGCTGAACCCCGCCAGGTAGCTCACTCAGCAGCCGGGCAACATTTTGTTTAATCATGGTAGTAGCTTAATTCTAGCCCGATTCTCTAATCTTATCAACTGAAAACGATTTCTAAGAGAAGACAATCAATGCAGATTTGGTATGACAACTCTGCTTATGGGTAGGTAGGGGTTATAAAGGAGCATTGACAGGGTGGGTGTATCGTGTAAGGATATGGCATAATATGCAGGCCAGGGAAGGAGGAACAGGCGAATGAGTATGGATTGGGTACCGTGGGTCATTAGAGCCGTAATAATTGTAATAGGAATAATATTGACAATAATAGTCTGGAAAGGGAAAAAGGGATACTCCTTCAGGTTTCTGGCAATAGGAATTACCGCTTTAATTTTGGGGGTTATTCTGCTGATAGCATCTTTGCTAACCGACCTATCATTTTTTTACAGTTTGTATCTTATTGCTGTCGGGGCAATAGGCATCATCATCGGTTTGGTTGTTCGGAATATATGGGAGAAGAACCGTTAATGTCTCAAGCTATCCTCAAACCTCACTGACCTGGTACCCCTCCAGGCTTCACCTGCCAGATGTTCTCCCCGGTGCTAAAGTGTTCAGCAAAATGCTATAATATTAGGCGAATTCATCTGTGGGGGAGTGTCGGAACTGGCAGACGAGCATGACTTAGGATCATGTGCCGCAAGGCGTGGGGGTTCGAGTCCCCCCTTCCCCACTCTGGAGATTTGAACCAGGCAGACAAGGGCGAAGGTACGGTATGATTCGACAGGCGCAGCCCGCTGATTTAGAAGCTATTTTAGAGATATATAATGACGCCATACTAAAGACGACGGCAGTCTACGATTACAAACCGCATACCATTGCAGATAGGCTGGCCTGGTACCAAAAAAAGGTTAGCGATGGATTTCCGGTGCTGGTCTTCGAGGAGAACAACCTCGTCATCGGCTGGGCAACATTCGGGCCTTTCAGACCCTGGCCGGCCTATAAATATACAATCGAACATTCAGTTTATGTTCACGAAGACCATCGCAGGAAACAGGTGGCGACTAAGCTCCTGGAGCAGTTAATAAAAATTGCCGGCGATAGGGAGTTCGCAACGATGGTGGCCGGCATTGACTCCGCTAATGAAGCCAGCGTGGCTATCCACCGAAAGCTGGGATTTACCAGCTGCGGCACGATTAAAAAAGCGGGTTACAAGTTCGGCAGGTGGCTTGACCTGACTTTTTACCAGTACCGGCTCCGGGGGCCGGCGAGGCCAGAGGAGGTATTATGAAAATCGAGCAATCATTAGCCGATTATTTGGTAGGCCTGAGCTATGATGAAATTCCCCAATCTGTAATTGAAGCCACCAAAGCTCAAATTATTAATATATTATCAGTTGCCATCGGGGGGAGTAGGGCTGACGGCATAACCGGGCTGGTCGGCCTGCTGGAGGGGTGGGGAGGTAAGCCGGAAAGCACAGTGATTGCTTACGGGCATAAGCTCCCGGCACCAGTTGCCGCCCAGGCCAATGCCAGTATGGCCCACGCACTGGATTTCGACGATACCTATAACAAATTAACCCTGCACGTGGCAGTGGTGACCGTTCCCCCCTCCCTGGCGGTAGCCGAGCTGGTGGGGGGCGTCAGTGGTAAGGAGTTCCTGACTGCGGTTACTCTGGCGGTAGACCTGGGCTGCCGGATGGCAATGGTGCTGCAAGCCCCACCCGGAGAAGCACAGACAGCCTGGCATTTCTGGCACTTGACCTCTCTGTTCGGTTACTTTATGGCCGCTGCCGCTGCCGGCAGGCTGCTCAAGCTGGACAGAGAGCAGATGCTGCATGGCTTGGGCCTGGCCTATCACCAATCCAGCGGCAATATGCAGGTTATCCGGGAAGGAGCACTGGCGAAGAGAATGGGCCCGGGCTTTGCCAGCCGGGCCGGGGTTGCAGCGGCATTGATGGCGCAAAAGGGCATTACCGGAGCCCGGAATTTTATTGAAGGAGAGGTAGGGTTCTACGACCTCTATCACCACCAGAGCGCTTATCGCAACCTCGATGCGCTGACTGATCGGCTGGGGCAGAAATTCGAGAATGAAGATGTCAGCCTGAAACCCTATCCCTGTGGCGTGGTTGGCCATACGGCAATCGAGGCGGCGATGTCATTGGCTACCAAATACAATATCCAACCAGCGGATGTGGCCAGGATAATGGTCTCTACGGGAGCGGGCAGTTATATTCTTTGTCAGCCGTTGCCGGAAAAGCGGCACCCCGGGAATTCGGTAGCTACCCAGTTCAGCATACCCTGGTCAGTGGCTACTGCCCTGACTAAGAGGAGGGCATCCGTCGCTGATTATACCGAGCAGGCGACGAAGGACCCGGTGGTGAACGGCCTTACCGATAAATTAGATGTGGAAATGGACCCGGCACTGACCGGGGGAACGATTGAGCCGGCCAAGGTGAGGGTAACCCTTAACGACGGCAGAATACTGACCGAGCAGGTTGCCGTTCCCTCCGGCAGCCCGGAAAAGCCGTTTAGTGCTGCTGAGGTCAGCCGGAAACTGGAGGACTGTAATGCGGTAGGTATCCAACCTTTTTCGGGTGAGCAGCTGGAGGGGCTGATAGCTACCGTGGCCAGCCTGCAGGAGCTTGAGGACGTAGCCGAGCTAGCCAGTTTGCTGACTGCCTGAATTCAAGGGCACCATCCGGTAAGTACCCAACCTTTTCCGGCCGGCCGGTTGCTTAGCCCAACCCTTTGAGCAGCCGGTTGATTCTCTCCAGGGCTTCATCGATGTCGGCTGCGCTAATCATGCGGTGGGTGACCGCTCGGAACCTTAGCCCGCCGCGATAGTTGACCTTAACACCCAGTGAATTCAGCTGCCGGGTGAACTCGGTAATCGAGACATCGGCCGGGGCGGCGAAGTTAACGATGTTGGTCTGGGTTCTATCCGGCCGGACGGTGATGCCGGGCAGGTGAGCCAGGCCATCGGCCAGCCGTTTGGCGTTGGCGTGGTCATCGGCCAGGCGGCCGACCATTTCCTGGAGGGCAACAATGCCGGCAGCGGCAATAACTCCTGCCTGGCGCATACCCCCACCGATCATTTTGCGCCACTTACGGGCACTGGCTACGAACTCGTTCGTCCCGCAGAGGAGGGAGCCTACCGGGGCACTGAGCCCTTTGGACAGGCAGCAACTGACGGAGTCGACCGCTTCGGTCAGCTGGCCGGCCGGGATAGCTAAAGCGACGGCAGCATTGAAGATGCGCGCCCCGTCCAGGTGGACACGGAGGCCGTGCTGGTGAGCCAGCGCCGCAATTGCCGACGTGTAATCCGGGGTCAGGATAGTGCCGCCGCAGCGGTTATGGGTGTTCTCCAGGCAGAGGAGGGTAGTCCTGGGGTAGTGGATGTTCTCCGGGCGGATGGTTTCTTT
>SDBU01005262.1_pt1 | contig 15551 bp, 16 predicted proteins | sample 2277071 | NCBI WGS metagenome assembly SDBU01 (sample SAMN10397929, study PRJNA504765) | marine sediment metagenome | isolation source: marine sediment core GS08_GC12, 126 cmbsf | place: Arctic Ocean: Gakkel Ridge, Loki's castle | collected 2008
GGATATCTTCAAGCAGCTCAAGCGGTACCGGGCGCTTCGGGATTACCTCAGCAAGCGGCTGGGGGGGCCCGTCGAATTGGTAACCAATCGCACCTATCGGGATGTGCTGGATGATTTCAGGAACAGGGAGATCGACGCGGCGTTCCTCGGTTCGCTGGTGACCGTGCTGGCGATGGACGAGCTCGCCGTGGAGGTGGTGGCCAAACCGGAACTGGCGGACGGCACGAGCACGTATCACGGCGTGATCTTCGTCCGGGAGGATTCCGACATCCACAAGCTGGAGGACCTGCGCAACCACACGATCGGCATCGTGCCCAGCACAACGGCCGGGTACATGTTCCCCGTCTGCGTGATGTCGGAACTGAAGTTGCTGGACGGGCCCAACCCGCCGGTGATGGTGCCGATGGGCACTCACGATGACGTGGCCATGAAGGTCATGGACGGCGAGGTCAATGCCGGCGCGATCAAGAATCTCCGTCTGGAAGCTTTGGAACGCTCGCATCCGGAATGGAAGATCCGTCGGCTGGCCAAGGGGCGATCCGTCCCGAATAATGCCTTGTGCCTGCGCGCCGACGTTGCGGGGCGCCTGGCTCCCAAGTTGTTTCCCATTCTCCTGAATATGACGCGCGACAAGGAGGGTCGCGACACACTGAAGGCCCTCGGTGTGGCCAGGTTTGTCGCCTGCCAGGCCAGGGAATACGTGGCCATCTACGACATGGCCGAGTGTGTCGAGCCGGCGTGGACGCGTCTGGGCACACCGCATCCGCTGCCCCGCCGGCCGGCCGACTGGCCCAAGCCCGATTCGGACCAACAGGGACCATGTTACGACGTAAACTACTGATTGCTTTTGGTGCCTTGGTGCCTTGGTGGTCTTGCTGGCGCTCTTTGCCGCCCCCACCGTGTGGGGGCTGCGGCGTGTGCTGGCCGGGATCGACCACGTGGACTCCGAGGCCAGGCGGGTCGTCGACGAAGTCGCGCGGCTGAACATGGTGCTCACGGCCATCGAGATCGAGCTCTACCGGCTGCAGTTGGGCCAGGAGAAACATCTGGACACGCTGGTCGCCGACGTTGACGCCGCCCGCGAGCTGATCGATGACATCGGCGAGCACTACGTAATCCGTGAGCCGGGCGCCGAGCCGTTCCACCGCGCCTTGGTCGATGAATTCCCCGCCTTCATGCGCCAGGTAAGCTCGCTGGCCACCGCACAGGACCCCGGCCTCGCCCGGAAGTACAATGTGGAGGCGCTGTCCACGGCGATGGCACTGCGCGAGAATGTCGCGCAGATCTATCAACACGCGGTGACCCACACCCGGGCCGAGCAGTCCGAATTGATCGCCCGCTTCCGCTGGCTTGTTGTCGGTATCGCCCTCGGGTGTCTGTTGGTGATCACCGTTTCGATCATGCTCCTGCTGCGCGCGGGGCAGATGGTGCTCCGGCCGCTGGGTGAGTTGGTGAGAACCAGCCGGGAAATGACTCACGAGGGGTCGCTGAATCGTTCCCTCCGGGCCGGTGCCGATGAGTTCACCCAACTGGCGGCGGCTTACAGAAGCCTGGGTGACCAGTTGGAGGCCCACGAGGAACGCCGGATGGAGACGCTTCAGCAGACCGCCGTGATGCTGAACCACGAACTGAATACGGCGATGACGGCTATCGAAGGGCAACTCGAGGTGATGAAGCGGCGGACGGGAAATGCCGAGCAGTTCGAAGCCTGCCTGCGAAGCATCCGGGAGAGCATCCATCGCATGGCGAATACGGTGGAATCCCTCAAGCACATCAAGCGAATCGTGCTCACCGATTACATCGAAGGGGTCAAGATGCTCGACCTGAAGCAGTCCACCCGGGCCGCCGGGGCGCAGGCCGACCCGCCCCCATCAGGCGTGCCCCGGGGGCGCTAATGATTCCACACTAGCCCGACAGGACTACATTGAAAACGGCTATTGGCCTCAGACACACGCAGATGCACGGATCATTCGCAATAAAGTGCACTATGTCAATCGGAACACTGTAGCGGGATGGCACGGCCAGCGCACTTCTTCACGCGGTTCGCTATGTCCTATCTGCGTTCACCTCTGACTGTTGTCTTCTTCTCTGCCGCCGAAGCACTGATATCGGTCTGCAACGTGCGAGCGCGGCACCGCGGACTCGGCCGGGGGGTCAACAGGCGGGTGCGCGCCGTCGGAGCCGGTCTGGTGCAAAAAAAGTAATGTTTCGGCCTGAATTCCCTTGACAGTTTTGGATCCGATGCTGTAGCGTCCAAGGGTCCATTCGTGGTCGACGGTCCTGAGTGGCCGGATGATCGGGTGCGGCGAGTGGAGTTCTTCGGGGCGGGCCGGCAGCGCGGGGTCGAGATAATTCTTAGGCGTAATCCGTTTTCTGCGATCTGTTAGTTGTTATCAGTTCCTTAGTTTTCAGTTCTGTTAGTACGGCGGGCCGAACCCTATCTTGCACCCTCGGCCAGCCGGGAAACAGGGACCGAGGTCATGGCGACATACTTTGTGCCGAGCGAGGACTTGACGGCGTTCCTCGGGACGGATTCCACACAGATTCGATGCGGCCCGGTGCGGGGCCGCCCGCGACTGGACGGGGGCGCAGAGCCTCTTTGGCTCGAGGTACTCGATCCGACCTCCCCCGTGGACAGCGAGGCGCTCAAGCGCCCCCGGCCCGCCCAGAGCGTCAAGGGGCTGCTGTTTCCGGCGGCCGAGGCGATGGGCCAATACGGTCCGGCCGCCGATGGGACAGCCACGGCGGTGGAGGCCCCGCCGACGGTGCTGATCGGGGTGCGGGCATGTGAACTGCGGGCCGCGACGTACTTCGACAAGGTCATGCTCGGTGGCGAGTTCGCCGATCCGGCCTACCGCCGACGGCGTGAGGCGATGACGAGCGTCTCGACCGACTGCGTGGACTGCGCCGACTCGTGCTTTTGCACGCTCGTGGGCGGCCGCCCGTTCGCCACCGAAGGCTTCGACGTCAACCTCACTCCCCTCGACGACGGATGGCTGCTCGAGGTAGCCACCGAGAAGGGCAACACACTTATTGGCGATACCCCACCTGCCGAGGCCACGCCCGAACAGCTCGCCCGGCGCGAGCGGGTCCGCAGCGACATGACCGAGCGCGTTGCCGGGCAGAACGCGGCGTTCGGCTTCACGGTCACCGACGCCGCCCCGGCGGCGATGCCGGAGGGGGACGACCCGGCCTGGAGCCCGTATGCCGGCGACTGCGTCGAGTGCGGGGCGTGCACGAACATCTGCCCCACCTGTCATTGCTTCTACCTGTACGACCAGGCCCTCGGTCCGGAGCGATTCGAACGCGTCCGCACGTGGGACAGTTGCCTGCTGGGCACCTACCACCGCATGGCCGGCGGGGTGAACATAAAGGCGACGCCCCACCCGAGCCTCACCGGGCGGCTGGCCAACCGGGTGCTGCACAAGATGGTGTACTCGCCCCAGCAGTACAGCCTGCTGGGCTGCACGGGGTGCGGGCGTTGCGTGGACGCCTGCCTTGGCGGCCTGGACGTCCGCACGATCATCGCCGCGGTCGCGGCTCCTGACCGGGAGACGGCATGATGATTTCCGCCAGTCCGTTCCTTCCCCAGCCGGCGACGTTGGCCGACGTCATCGACGAGACCCCCACCATCAAGACGCTCGTGCTCGAGCCGGGCGAGGCGGTGCCCTTCACGGCCGGACAGTTCGTCCAGTTGACGCTGCCGGGCGTGGGCGAGGCGCCGTTCACCCCCTCCAGCTCGCCCCGGCGTCCCGAGCGGATCGACATTACCATCCTGAAAACCGGCGCCGTCACCGACCGCCTGCACGAATGCCGCCCGGGGCAGCCGCTGGGCGTGCGCGGCCCGTTCGGGAAGGGTTACCCGCTGGACGAGATGGCCGGCAAGGACGTGCTCGTCGTCGGCGGTGGCGTGGGGCTGGCCCCCCTGCGGGCGCTGATTCTGGCCCTGCTGGACCGGGCCGACGGGCCCAAGGCCGGGCGCTTTCGGCGACTGAGCATCAAGTACGGCGCGCGCAGCATGGAGGAGCTTCTCTTCCGCACCGAGTGGGACACCTGGCAGCAGCACGCCGGCGTGGACTTCACGTGCACGATCGACCACCCGCAGGAAGGCTGGACCGGCCAAACGGGGCTGGTGACCACGCTGCTGAAGGACGTGGACATCGACAAGTCCAACGCCCATGCGTTCGTGTGCGGGCCGAGCATCATGCTGAAATTCGCCACGCTGGCCCTGCTGGACGAAGGGCTGGCCCCCGAGCAGATCACCCTATCGATGAACCGCCGGATGAGTTGCGGCATGGGCCTGTGCGGGCGCTGCAACATCGGCCCCCACTACCTGTGCAAGGACGGGCCGGACATGAACTTTGCCCTGATCAAGGACTACCCCAATGTCTTCTGACGGACCGGCCGTCATCGACGCGGGGGCCAGGGCCACCGAACGGCCCGGCCCGGCGAGGCCGAGGCCCGCGTTGGCCCCGCTCGGCCGGTGCACGCTCTGCTCGGCCGGGTGCGAAGTGTCGCTGGTGCAGGCGGCACCGGACATCTGGCGGACCGAATTCCCGCTGGCAGCCGGGGGCGGGCTGTGCCCGCGCTGCGCGGTGCTAGGCGAACTGCTGACCCACCGCCGCCGCATCCTCACACCCACCGTAGTCACCGACGGGGCGCCGCGGGCAATGGGGCTGAGGGAGGCCTCGCAGACGATCCTGCAGCGTGCCGAAGGCAGGCGGATTACCGTGCTGCTGGACGGCAACGTCTCCTGCGAGCAGATGGCCTCGGCCGCGGCTTGGTGCCGGGCGTGGGAGGGCGCCCGGCTGTGCTTGGTGATCGAACCGGCCGAGGAGGCGCTGCTCGGCGGCATCGAAGCCAGCGGGGCGACGGTACTGTCGGCCGAGGGAATGGGCGACTGCGACGGTTTCGTGCTCATCGGCGACGTGTTCGCCGCCGCCCCCCCCATCGCCCGCAGCGTGCTCGACCGGCGCCAGGCGCTGCCGAGGATGCCGATCGTCGCCATCGACCCGGCCGTCGGAATCGCCGCCAAGTTCGCCACGCATCAGCTGGACACCGCCCCGGGAGCCGAATACGCCGTGCTGACGGGCCTCGCCGCGGCCGCGGGGGTCACTCCCGACGGCGCCGCCGCGGGGAGCGCACAGATCGCCGCCGCGGCCGGCGCGATGAGCCAGTGCAAGCACCTCGGTGTCCTCATCGCGGCCGAGTACGGCCGATCGACGGCGTGGGGGGGGATCGGGCATCTCGCCGGGCGCCTTGCCACAGCCTTCGGGGGCGCCGTGGGACCGCAGACAGTGGGGCTCAACGCCCTGGCGGCGGTCCGCCTGGCGGCGGCGCTGGGGGCCGTCTCGCTGGGCGAGGCCCTCTCCGGTGACGACGCCCGCATCGCCATCGGCGGCGACGTGCTGGGCATGCTGGGGGCGAGAGAGATCGACGTTCTGGCCGCCGCCGCCGGCCTGCCCAACTGCACCACCGGGGCCGCCGCGGTGGTTCTCCCGACGGCCATGCCGGGTGAGTGCAGCGGCACGTACCTCACCGATGGCGTCCGCCCGGTGGCCGTCGGCGCCGTGCTGCCGCCCCCGGCGGGCGTGCCTACGCCTGCGGCGCTGCTGGCGTCACTGGCGACCGCGGCGGGGGTGGCCCCGCCGCCGATTCCCACGGTACCCGACGTCACCGTCGGCGCCGGGGGGGCGGCGCCGGGGGAGCCCGATCCGCCGCCGTCGCCGTCGGGGCTGATGCTGCTGACGGCCCGGCAGGCCGCCGACGCCGGGTGCGGCGCGCTGACCGGCTGGGGCTCGTGGCAGCGAGCGACCCGGCCGACCCCGTGGATGCGAATCGCCCCCGACGACGCGCGGGCCGCGGGGGTGGTGAACCTTGGCGCCGCCACCGTCTCGGCCGGCGACAGGGCGCTGGAGGTGCGCGTCCGCGTGGACGCCGATCTCCCGGCCGGGCGAATCGTCCTGCCGGAAGGAGCCCCCGAGGTGCGGGCGCTGAACCCGTGCACGATCGACCCCGACACCGGCGCGGTAGCCGCCGTGCCGATCCCCGTTTCAGTGAGCGAGTGAGATGAATCCTGTCCCCGCCCTAACCGTAGACGCACGGGTCCTGACCGACATGGACCGCTGCATCGAGTGCGGCAGTTGCGCCGCGGCCTGCAGCGTCAGCCACGGCCACATGCCGATCGTCAACGCCGCCCGCTCGGGCCGGGCCCTGCTGCCGGTGATCTGCCGCCAGTGCCGCAGCGCCGCCTGCGTGGCCGTCTGCCCGGCCGAGGCGATGGTCTGCGACGACCGCGGCGTGGTCCGCCGGCGCCCGATGCGCTGCATCGGCTGCGGCTCGTGCGCCAAGGCGTGCCCCTTCGGCGTGCTGCCGAACGCCTTGGGCGGGGCCCCGGGGGGGTTCCGCAGCCCCGACCGCATCTCCGGATACCAGATCGCCAAGTGCGATCTGTGTGAAGACCGGCTCGCCCAGCACGCCTCGGCCGTGCCGCGGTGTGTGGCGGCGTGCCCGGCCGGGGCGCTGGTGTTCGCCGACCCGCGCGAGGCCGAAAAGGAGGGCCTGGCGCTGCTCGGCGGGCGAACGATCGGGGAGAGTCCTTTCAAGCGAAGGTGAGCCGATGGGCTGGACAGTCTTGATCTTCATCGTGGCGGCGACGGGGACGCTGGCCCTCGGGCTGGCGTCCAAGTGGGTCGACCGCAAGGTCACCGCGATGGTGCAATGGCGGGTGGGGCCGCCGTGGTATCAGCCGGCGATGGACATCCTGAAGCTGATGGGCAAGGAGAACCTGATGCCCGTCACCGCCCGCGGGACGGGGTTCTTCCTGGCCCCGGTGGTCGCCCTGTCGGCCACCGGCGTGGCCGCGGCGGTGCTGTGGCACGCGATGGTGGCCCCCGGCGGGGCCTTCGTGGGCGACCTGATCGTGGTGATCTACCTGCTGATGATCCCCGCGCTGATGACCATGTTGGGCGCCTCGGCCAGCGGCAACCCGCACGCGGCGGTGGGCGCCTCGCGGGAGATGAAGCTGCTGCTCAGCTACGAGCTGCCCATGTTGCTGGCGATCCTGGTGGCCGTGGCGAGAACCGGGTGGACGCTGCGGCTGGGGGAGATCGTCTCCGCCCAGGCCGGCTCGCCGGTGCTTTACAGCATCTCTGGCGCCCTGGCGATGCTGGTGGCGATCGTCTGCACGCAGGCCAAGCTGGGCCAGGTGCCCTTCGACATGGCCGAGGCCGAGTGCGAGATCATGTCCGGGGTCTACGTCGAGTACTCCGGGCCGTCCCTGGCGATGTTCCTGATGAGCCGCGCGATGCTGCTGGCGATCATGCCGCTGCTGCTGATCGCGGTGTTCTGGGGCGGCCTGAACACGGGGGCGTGGTGGGGCTACCCGAGTTTCGCCGGCAAGTACCTGCTGCTGGTGGCGCTGGTGACGCTGATCCGCAACACCAACCCGCGACTGCGGATCGACCAGACGCTGAAGTTCTTCTGGTTCGGCCTGACGCCGGCGGCGATTGTCGCGGTGATCTTGGCGCTGACGGGTCTGTCGAAGGGCGTGCCATGGCTTTGAGAACCCTTTTCAAGAAGGCGCTGCCGCGGTCGCTGTGGGTCTACCACGTCAATGCGGGGGCCTGCAACAACTGCGACATCGAGGTGCTGGATCTGCTGACGCCGCGGTACGACATCGAGCGGTTCGGCATGATCCTGGTCGGCTCGCCGCGGCATGCCGACGTGCTGGCGGTCACCGGCGTCTGCACCCGCCAGGCCATGCCGCGCCTGCAGGAAGTGTACATGCAGACCGCCAAGCCGTGCGCCGTGCTGGCCATCGGGTCTTGCGCGTTGGCGCAGGGCATCTTTACCGAGGCCTACCACGTGGGCCCGACGGTCGACGAGGCGATCCGTGCGGTCGACCCCGACGCGATCATCATGTACGTGCCCGGCTGCCCACCCAAGCCGGAGGCCATGATCGACGCGACCGTCAAGACGATGGGCCTGTTGAAGACGCTATAACGCCCGCGGCCGCGGGCACCGTGGCGGCAAGGAGTGTGTGATGACCATAGCGGCAACCCGGACCGAGACGCCGTTGCGGGGCTTTGCCGGCGAGGTGCTCGCCCGCCTTGGCGAGGCCGTCACGGAAGTGCAACTGTGCGGGCCCAGGCGAGGGATCGCTCGCATCGAGGCGACGCGGACCCTCGAGGTCGCCGGGCGGATGTTCGGGATGGACGGCTCGCGCCTGGCGACGGCCACGGGCATCGAGGTGCGCGACGGGATCGACGTGCTGTACCACTGGGCCTTCGAGCCCGCCGGCGTCGTGGTGACGCTGAAGGTGCTGGCCCGCCGGCCGGAACTGGCGATCGAGTCGATCGCCAACGTCACCATCGCGGCCAACTGGATCGAGCGGGAGATGCACGACCTGCTGGGGGTCAACTTCACCTCCCACCCGGACATGCGCCGGTTGCTTCTCGACGACTCCTGGCCGGAGGGGGTCTATCCGCTGCGGAAGGACTTCGACCAGGTCCTCGACCGCCCCCCCCTGCCGCCGAACCAGACCGCCCCCGACGTCCCGGCCGATCCGGCCAAGGGAGGCCGGCGATGAGCAAGCGCACGGTGGTCAACATCGGGCCGTTCCACCCGCTGCAGGAGGAGCCGGAGTTCTTCCAGTTGTACGTCGAGGGCGAAACGGTCGTCGACGTCGACGTGCGGCTGTCGTACAACCACCGCGGCATCGAGAAGCTCGACGAGTCCAAGACCTTCGACCAAGTGCCCTTCGTGGTCGAGCGGGTGTGCGGCATCTGCTCGGCCAGCCATCCGCTGGCGTACGTCCAGGCGGTCGAGGAAATCGCCCACGTGGACGTGCCCGAGCGGGCGCTGTACCTGCGGACGATCGTCAACGAACTCGAACGGCTGCACTCGCACCTGCTGTGGGTGGGCTTGGCCGGGCACTTCCTGGGGTACAACACCGTGTTCATGTGGGCCTGGAAGTACCGCGAGCCGGTGATGGACGTGCTGGAGAAGACCACCGGCAGCCGGGTGAACTACGCCAACTGCAAAATCGGCGGCGTCCGCCGCGACATGACCGCCGAGCAGCTCACCGAGATCAAGCGCGTGGTCACCGAACTGCAGAAGCCCCTCGACATGCTCACCAAGGCGGTGCTGGACGACCCGGTGCTGCACGCCCGGCTGAAGAAGGTCGGCATCCTGACCGCCGCCGACGTCAAGGCCTACGGCGCACTGGGCCCCACCGCCCGCGGCAGCGGGGTGCCCATCGACGTCCGCCGCGACGAGCCTTACGCGGCCTACGACCGGGTGGACTGGGAAGTGATCACCGCCCCCGGCGGCGACGTGTTCGGCAAGGCCGTGGTGAGGCTGCTGGAGTGCTTCGAGGCGATCAAAATCGTCACGCAGTGCTGTGACTACCTTTTGGCCAACCCCGGTGGGGCCATCGACGCGGAGGTCGAGGCGATTCCACCCGGGGAAGGGATCGGGCGCGTGGAGGCCCCGCGCGGGGAGACGTTCCACTACGTCCGCAGCGACGGCACCAACCGCCCGGTCCGCCACAAGATTCGCGCCCCCAGCTTCACGAACATCCCGACCTTCAAGGCCTCCTGCATCGGCCTGCAGATCCCGGACGTGGCGATCACGCTGGCTGGCGTCGACCCCTGCTACTCCTGCACCGAGCGGCTGTGCAGCGTGGCCGACGCCCGGACGCGCAAGCCGCTGTACGACTTTGCCCAACTGGTGCGGCTGTCGCAAGAGAAGACCGAACAGATGCGGAAGGAATAGCCCGCGATGGAAAAGGCAATCGAGATCATCGCGTATCCGCTCGTGCTCCCGATCTTCATGGCCCTGCTCTGCGGGGCCCTGGCGTACGCCCTCTCGCGCTTCTCGGTGCTGGCGGCCAAGACCGCGGCGCTGGCCGGCTGCATCCTCGTGATCGTCCTGGCCATCGGCATCCTGCGGAACCACCCCGGGATCTGCTACTTCCATCCGTGGGTGCGCTTGGTCCCCAGCGTGACGCTCTCGCTGGACCTCGCGGCCACCACGCTGGGGATGGTCGTCGTGCTCGGCTCGGCCGGCTTCGCGCTGCTGGTGGCGATTCACAGCCTTGATGCCATGGCCGCCACGCGGTGGGAAGGCAAGTTCTACGCCTACCTCACCTGGGCACTGGCCGGGGCGTGTATCGTCGGCCTGGCCGGGGACCTGCTGGTGCTGCTGGTGGGGTGGGAACTGGTCACGCTGATGCTGTTCCTGATGATCAACCAGGGCCGCGGTCATGCCCGTGCGGGGGCCGCCAAGGCCTACGGCATGCTGGGTTTCGCCGACGCCTGCCTGCTGATGGCGGTGGTGCTGCTGATGGCCCGCCCAGGCGGGTCGCTGAACCTCTCCCTCACCCGCGTGCCGCTGGCGGTGGCGTCCATGGGCGCCACCGGGTACATCGTCTATGCCCTCATTCTCGTCGCCGCGCTGGCCAAGGCGGGGGCGGTGCCGCTGCACTCGTGGATTCCCACTGCGGCAACCGACGCCCCGGCGCCGGTGACCGCGCTTCTGCCGGGGTCGGTGGACAAGCTTCTGGGGATCTATCTTCTGGCCGTGGTGATGCTGCGGCTGTTCGCGCCCGATGCGACGATGGCGGCGGTGGTGATGGGCGTCGGGTGCCTGACGCTGCTGGCGGCGGGCACGATGGCCGTCATGCAGGGGAACATCTACAAGGCCCTCGCCTTCGATGCGGTCAGCCAGGTCGGGTACATGGCGATCGGCCTGGGGGCGGGGGTGTGGCTTCTGGCCACCGGCGGGCATGAGGCGGCCGGCGTGGCGGGCATGGCCATCGCCGGCGGCCTGTTCCACATGCTCAACCACGCGACCTACAAGTCGAGCCTGTTCCTGATGGCCGGCAACGTGCACCGTGCCACCGGCACGGCCGAGATGACCGGCCTAGGGGGGCTGGCCCAGGTGATGCCGGTGACGATGCTGTGCGGGCTGGTCGCCTCACTGGCTGCGGCCGGGGTGCCGCCGTTCAGCGGCTTTGCCAGCAAGTGGATGGTGTTCCAGGGCGCGCTGAGTCTGTCCTCCGCCGGCGGGCTGATGGTGCTGCTGGTGGCCGTATTCGCCAGCGCCCTCTCCCTGGCGATGTTCGTCAAACTCCTTTACGCGATCTTCCTGGCCCCGAGGCCTGCCGGCGCCACACACACCCTGCGCCCGCCACTCCAACGCTTCCTCTCGACCGCCCCGATGGTGCTCCTGGCGGCCGTGTGCATCCTGCTGGGGGTGTGGCCCGGCCTGATGATCGACAAGGTCTTCGCGCCGATACTGGAGGAGACACTCGCCCCGGGCGTCGCCGTCGGCGTCAGTGGACCGGGGCTGTGGCAGCCCGGGCCCGCGACGGGGTTGATCCTGCTCGGCATCGCCGGGGGATTGGTCTTTCTCCTGCTCAGCACCTATGGGAGGAAGGCCCGGGTCGTCCGGCCGTTCCTGGGCGGGGAGGTTCCCCTCCCGGCTGGGGCGGGGGTGCGAGGGCGCCACGACGCCACCGGCGACGGCGAGCGATTCCGCATGCCCGGCACGCACTTCTACGAAACGATCGGCAAGCTGCCGATCATCGGCGGCCTGCTGACCCACGGCCAGGCCGGGGCGATGGACGTGTACCGCTGGTCGGGCAAATACGGACATACCTTCGTCGAACTGCTCCGCAGCCTGCACACCGGGCTGATCAACCTGTACGTCGCCTGGGTGGTGCTCGGCCTGACGGCGATCCTGGTCTACCTGCTTCTGACGGTGGGGATCTGACATGGGAGTGGAACTATTCATCATCGCTTTGATCGTCTTCATTCTGATCGCGGCCCTGATTGCCGTGGAGGCCAAGGACCTGCTCTCCTCGGTGATCTCCGTGGGAGCCGCCGGTTTCGCCCTCAGCGTGATCGACCTGCTGTTGGGGGCGCCGGACCTGGCTATCACGCAGGTGGTGGTGGAGGTCATCGTGCTGGTCCTCCTTGTGCGCCTGGTGCTGCGTCGCGACGACACGGCCGTGATCGAGCCGCGGGACACGCTGCGGACCGGCGCGGCCCTACTGGCCGGAGGCGTGCTGCTGATGGGGATGCTGCTGGCGGTCGGTGGGCTCCGCGGCCAGCGGACGGCCGGCACGATGCCCGAGTTCGGCAAGCCGGTGATGGCCGAGGCGAACGCGACGCCCACGCCCGTCGGTGCCGACTACCTCGCCAAGGGCACCGAGGAGACCGGAGCGATGAACATCGTCGCGGCCGTGCTGCTGGACTACCGCGCCTATGACACCCTCGGGGAGGCCACGGTCATCTTCGTCTCGATCCTCGGGGTGTACGTGGTGCTGCGCCAAGTCGGCCGGAGGAAGGAGAAAGCCCAGTGAAACCATCGGAATCATCATCCCGCGGCGGCATGTCGGTTATCGTCAAGACCACCACCAAGCTGGTCGCCGGCTTCATCGTCGTCTTCGGGGTCTACATCGCCCTGACCGGGCACCTCGGCCCCGGCGGCGGCTTCGCCGGCGGCGTGATCCTCGCCGCGGCCGCGGTGCTGGTGCTGCTGGCGTTCGGGCGAGAGGCCTCGGCCAAGCTGATCACCGAACGGCAGTGCCACCTGTGGGACGCCGCCGGAGCGATCGGCTTCCTGCTGGTGGCCCTGTGCGGCTACTTCACGGGGAGTTTCTTCACGCGGTTCATCCCCCTGGGCCAACCCGGCCGCCTGCTTTCGGGAGGGACGATTCCGCTGTCGAACCTCGCCATCAGCGTCAAGGTCGGGGCCGGCCTGGCGGGGGCTTTCCTGGCCCTGGCCGCGTACCGGAGAATCGGCGGGTCGACCCGCAGCAAATAGGAGTTCGAACATGGGCATCGCCATCTACATTCTGGCCTTCGCGACGCTGCTGGTGGGGCTGTACGCCCTGGTCGCCAAGAAGAACATCATCAAGATCATCGTCGGCCTGCTCATTATCGACTACGGCGTGAACCTCCTGCTGGTGCTGGTGGGGTACCGCACCGGCGGGTCGGCCCCGATCCTGGCCCGCGGCCAGACCGGCGCCGAGCTGGCCCGCACCGGCGTGGACCCGCTGCCGCAGGCGATGGTGCTCACCAGCATCGTCATCGCTCTGGGCCTGGTGGCGTTGATGGTGGCCATGGCCGTGCGGCTGTACGAGCGGTACGGCACGTTCGACATGAGCAAGATCCGCAAGCTGAAAGGGTAACCGTTCCCGCCGGCCCGCCCGGACGGCATCGGCCCGGGCGGCTGCGACGGGCGAACATCGAAAGGTGGCCAACTGATGGTGTCTCTCGTTCCGCTGCTGGTGGCCTTGCCGCTCGGGGCGTCCTTCATCGTGGTCGTGCTGGCGCATCTCCCCCGGGGGCGCCACGCGACGTGGGCCCTGGCGGTGGCGACGGTGCTGGGCCTGCTCGTGCTGGCCGTCGCCATGCTCACCACCGGCGACATGCGCCTGTTCGTGGGCGGCTGGGGAGGCCAACGGACCCTCGGCATCGAGATGGTCTGCGACGGGCTGGCCAAGCTGATGCTCATCATCGTCAACCTGGTCGCCCTGATCACGCTGCTGTTCGCCGGGGCGTACATGCGCCAGTTCACCAAGCTGTGGCTGTTCGAAGCGCTGTTCCTGCTGATGACCGGCGCCATGAACGCCGTCGTGCTCGCCGGGGACCTGTTCAACCTGTACGTCTTCATCGAGGTCGCCGCCATCGCCTCCTACGCCCTGGTGGCCTTCGGCTGCGAGGCGCAGGAACTCGAGGCGGCCTTCAAATACATGGTCCTCGGCACCATCGGCTCGGCGCTGATGCTGTTGGGGATAACTATCCTGTACTCGATGACCGGACACCTCAACATGGCCATGGTCGCCGAGGCGCTGCGGGAGATCGGGCCCGCTCCTGGGGTGGTCTTCGCGGCCGCGGCGCTGCTGGGGGGGCTGGCGCTGAAGGCGGCTATGGTGCCCTTCCACGCCTGGCTGCCCGACGCCCACCCGTCGGCCCCGGCACCGATCTCGGCGATGCTCTCGGGCGTGCTCATCAAGGCCTCCGGCGTCTACGCCTTGGCCCGGATCGTCTTCAACGTGTTGGGGCCGTCCCCCGAGTACGCCGCCATCCTCATCGTGCTGGGAGCCGCCTCGATGGTCATCGGCGTCTTCCTGGCCGTCGGGCAGTGGGACTTCAAGCGCCTGCTGGCGTACCACAGCATCTCGCAGATGGGCTACGTGGTGCTGGCGATCGGCGTCGCCGCCGAGCTGGCTGCACGCGGGGGTACGCTGGCCAACGGGCGTCCGGCCACCGAGGTGGCCGCGCTGTGCCTGTTCGGGGGACTGTTCCATCTGTTCAACCACGCCGCGTTCAAGAGCCTGCTGTTCCTGTCCTCCGGCGCCATCGAACAGCAGGCCGGTACGCGAATGCTCAGGCAACTCGGCGGACTCGCCCAGCAGATGCCGGTCACCAGTTTCTGCTGCCGCGTGGGGGCCCTCTCCATCGCCGGCGTGCCGCCGTTCAACGGGTTCTTCTCGAAGCTCATCATCATCCTGGCGCTGGTGCTCGCCGGGCACCCGCTGCTCGCCGCCCTGGCGGTGGGCGTGGCCCTGATGACACTGTTGAGCTTCATCAAGGTTCAGCGTTACGCCCTCGAGGGCGAACCGCCCCTCTCGGCCGCCGGCGTCGTGGAGGCCCCGGTTCGCATGTGCGTGGCGCTGGTGATCCTGGCGATCCTGTGCATCGTCGGCGGGCTGGCGATCGTGCCGCTGCGGACGCACCTGTTCGGCCCGGCCGGGCGGGCGCTGTTGGGAGTATCGACATGAAAAGTCTGCTGTGTCTGCTGCTGGTTTTCGCGCTGTGGGTCCTGCTGTTCTGGTCGCTGGAGCCGGCGGTGCTGGTCGCCGGGGCCTTCTTCGCGCTCATCGTGGCCACCCTTCTGGGCGACATCTTCCCGGACCGCCTGCACCGCGTACTCAGCCCGAAGCGGTGGCTGTTCCTGCTGCTGTTCGTGCCGTATTTCCTGTTCTACTGCGTTCGGGCCAACCTCGACGTCGCCTGGCGCGTCATCCACCCGGACGTACCCATCCGGCCGGGAATCGTGAAGGTGCGAACCACCTTGACCAGCGACATGGCCAAGACCTTCCTGGCCAACAGCATCACGCTGACCCCCGGCACGCTGACCATCGATATCGACGGGCAGGACTTCTACGTCCATTGGATCAACGTGCACACCGACGACGTCGAGCAGCGCACCGAGGAAATCTGCGGGCGCTTCGAGCGGATACTGAGGAGGATATTCGAATGACCGTGTTCCTGCAGATTGCTCTCGGCGTGCTGATGCTGTGCTCGCTGCTGTGCCTCCACCGCATCGGGCGAGGGCCCAGCGCCCCGGACCGGACGGTGGCCATTGACATCCTCGGCACGCTGGTGGTGGGGTTCTGCTGCGTCATGGCCCTGTGGACCGGGCAGGAGTACTACATGAACGTCGCCATCGCCTGGGCCCTGATCAGCTTCGTGGGCACGTTGGCCCTGGCGAAGTATCTGGAAGGCAGGAGCTACGATGCTTGAGACCTGTTT
>SDBU01005263.1_pt1 | contig 15548 bp, 13 predicted proteins | sample 2277071 | NCBI WGS metagenome assembly SDBU01 (sample SAMN10397929, study PRJNA504765) | marine sediment metagenome | isolation source: marine sediment core GS08_GC12, 126 cmbsf | place: Arctic Ocean: Gakkel Ridge, Loki's castle | collected 2008
GTTTTCCACCAAGGAGCGGTTCCCGGAAGCCGAGGCGACCATAACCGAGGACTTCTCTAAAGCCTTTTCCAGGGTGAAAGTGGGTAAATCGAGCTATATTGTCATTGTCACTCATGGTCACAAAGGGGATGAAAAGGTCCTGGAGGGGGCTCTGGCTACTGAAGCGAAATATATCGGCATGATTGGCAGCCGGGCAAAAAATAAAGCCGTCTTTTCGCACCTGCTGGCAAAGGGGTTTTCGCAGGAACTTTTAGACACGGTCCATGCCCCTATCGGCCTGAAGATAGGTGGGCAGACGCCGGAAGAGATTGCCGTCAGTATTCTGGCCGAGGTGGTACAGGTAAGAAGGGCTGGCTAGGTGGCTCTTCGTGGAGGGGCAGGCTGGCCATCTCCGGTAAATGTTTTGGTTTTATAACCCTCCCCCATAATAATCACAAATATTGACAATGCAATCGTTCTACGATAAATTGTAGGGAGCACGTAGCGAAAATGCATGAAAGAATGCAGTGGCGAAGAAGCTGCTCGGTTTTTTTGATAACTCAAGGCACATGGGAGGAAGGAACAGTATATGACACCGTTGAATAACTGGCAGGATGCGTATTCTAAACTGGAGGAGTATATCAAAAACAACTCCAGTATTAGGATAGAGCCAAATATTGTTGCCATACCTGGAGATGTCAGGCCCGAGTTCTACCGGTTATTTGACACGGTCCGCGTGGCCTTTCTGAGGGGAAATTTTCCGGGCTTGCTGGCTGAAGCCGAGGATCTCAGCAAGAACTATAGCGCGGTCAGCCAGGAGGTAACCGATTCTGTTGCGGTTACCGATATCAAACTGACGGGTAGTCTTACCTGGTTCCTTAGCGACCCGACGAATGGCCTGATGAGGTCATTATTCGATAACTTGTTCGGTCTGGTTAAAGGTAAGATAGACCACGTTGCCTTCGAACAGTTGAGCCTGAAAAATATCAGGGATTCCTTCAGTAAGATGTTTAAATCCGGGTATGAGAAGTGGGTCATTTTTTCTTTGCTGAAAATGCTGGCACCAGACAAGCTCTACGCAACTGACCATACCGATAAACGCATGGACGCACAGGTGACTGAGGCAGATAGCGTGCCCGGCTTGCATGAAGACACGGTGCCCCTTCCATTGGAGACACAGTCTTTACAACTGGGACATAGTGGCGACATTGCTTTCACCGTCCCGGATTTTATAGCCCACTCGACAAAAATGAACCGGTTATTTGCAATCAGGTCGGAGATTTTAGATGCCTATTGGAGGGCGAAGTCGGTCAGCGAAAAGCAGGAATGGCTTCGACTCCGGGCCGTAGCTGCCCCCTATCTACCAATAATGCGGTGGCCCGATGTGGTTATCCACACTGCCGACCAGTTGGATGACCTTGTTTTAGTGGCTGACTTTGGTCGTTTCTGCCGGCCGGACGTGATTATAGAGTGCATGGAGCAGGAAGACTGGTATCAACAGGAGGGGCTGGAGAAGGTCAAATACTTCCACGATTTCCTTAAGCCAAGACTGGGTACTTTTGTGGTTTCCCGGGTGCCTGTGCCTGAAGAGGCCTTCAAAGAGATTGAGCCACAGCCGGTAGCCGCTGAAGTGCCAGCACCGGAAGAGAAACCCCCGGAAGCAGCTGCTGGAGAAGCACTACCGGCAGAAGAAGCTATAGCCGAGCCGCTTAATATCCATATTTTAGAAGTCGGCTATGACCAGTCCCTGCTGGCACCCATCATTGAAGCGTTCCTGCCGCCGGAGCAGAAAGCCGAAGAATCAGCGGGCTAGTAGCCGATACCTTTTTGATAGCCCCTGGGCGTGACCATTCTTCCGTTATAGACAAAGGTCTCGGAGTTGCCGATTATCACCAGGGCATCAGTATCAATGCTGCCGGCTGATATTTCTCCCAGCGTGGTAATCTCAATCCTCTCTTGCTCTGTTGTCGCCTTGATGGCTATGCCCACCGGGGTGGTTGCTTTGCGATGGGTCAGCAGGATGGTTATCGCTTCTTTGATTCGCACGTCTCCCACTTTGCCTATAGGGTTATACAGGACGATGACGAAGTCTGCTCTGGCGGCAGCTTCCAGCCGTTTCTTGATGTCACTCTGGTCGGTAGCCAGGTCGGCAAGGCTGATAACGGCGAAGTCGTGCCCCAGTGGTGATCCCAGGCTGGCCGCGGCAGCGCTGGCCACCGTTATCCCGGGGATGACCTCCACCCGTACCGTCAGCCCGTTTTCCTTCAGGTAGCTGAAAAAGGTGCTGGCGATGGCGTAGATACCCGGGTCGCCGGTGCTGACCACAGCCACCTCCTTGCCCTCTCCTGCTCTGGCAACGGCTAACTCAGCACGCTCGACAGGGGACATCTCCCTGGAGATGGTCTCCTTGCCGGCAATAAGCTCGGATACAAGCTCCAGGCTGGCTTGGTGCCCGATGACAACAGACACCTCCTTTAGCCTGTCTCTGGCTCTGGGTGTCATGCTGTCCCTGCCACCGGGACCGATGCCTACCAGGTATATACTGCCACTCATTTGTAGTGACAGCATACTTTGCCCTGGTAGCGGCAGTCAAGACGGCTGATTTGACGGAGCGATGTTTTCCGTGCCATACTGTGTAGTTTTGCTAAAAAGTAGCAGAGCAATCTTAAGATGAGAAAAAACCAGCCCTCTCTGGTATCGGCGATACTTCTTGCCGCCGGCGAGTCAAGGCGAATGGGCAGACCCAAGCTGCTTTTACCTTTTGGTGGTAGCACCGTTCTGGGGCAAACCATTGATAACCTTGTCTCCTCCCGGGTGGATGAGGTGGTTGTAGTGCTCGGGGCGAGGGAGCAAGAGGTCGGCCGTGCTGTCGCTGCTCGGCCGGTTAGAGCGGTCTCTAACCCGGACTATCGCCGCGGGATGAGCACTTCGTTGATATGCGGACTGAAGCAGGTCAGCCGCCGGGCCAGGTGGGTTATGGTCGCCCTCTCCGACCAGCCGCTGGTTGATACCGGGACCTATAACCAGCTGATCGAGGCTGCCATTGGCTCGGAGAAGGGTATCGTTGTTCCGGTGTACCGGGGCGAGAGAGGCAACCCCATTATTTTATCGGCCGCTTATCGTGGGGAGCTGATGTCGCTTGAGGGCGATGTCGGCGGCCGTGAGGTAATCAGGGGGCATCCTGATGATGTCCTTGAGGTTGCTGTTGGTTGCCAGGGTGTTGTCATTAACATCAATACCATGGCTGAATACCATGCCCGTTTCACATCAACCGGAAACAAGGGGGGATAAATATGCTCAAGAAGGTCAGGCTTAGCGAAGCTGTGGGGATGCCGCTGGGCCATGATGTAACCAAGGTAGTGCCCGGCCAGTTCAAGGGCCCTGCCTTTCGCCGTGGCCATATCGTCAGGCAGGAAGATATCCCCGAGCTGCTCAGCATGGGTAAAGAGCATATCTATATCATCGAGGAGGAAGATAACGAGCTGCACGAGGAGGAGGCGGCGCTGCGGCTAGCCAGGGCGGTAGCCGGCCCGGAAATGAAGCTCGGTGGCCCTAAAGAGGGCCGGATAAATATCGAGTCCGCTGTGCTGGGGCTGCTGCGGGTAAATAAGGACCTGCTCTATGAGGTCAACTCCGTTCCTGATGTTGTCCTGGCCACCCAGCACGATTATGCGCTGTGTCATCCCGGCACAGTGGTGGCCGGGACCAAGGTCATCCCGCTGTATGTCCCGGAAACCGGGGTAAAGGATGTCGAGGAGTTGTGCCGGCAGAAGGGCAGGGTGATAACGGTCATTCCCCTTAAGGCCAAGCAGGTGGGCGTGGTTATTACCGGAAGCGAGGTATTCAAGGGGAGAATCAAGGACAAATTCGGTGAGACCATAAGAAAAAAGGTTGAGCCGCTGGGTTCGGTGGTCAACCACCAGGCCATTGTTCCCGATGACGAGGGTTTGATTACCCGGGCTGTCCTGGATATGAGAGACAGGGGCTCAGAGGTAATCTTTGTCTGCGGCGGCCTGTCGGTCGACCCGGATGACGTCACCGTCGAGGCGGTGGCCAAGACTGGTGCCCGCATAGTATCCTACGGGGCGCCGGTCATGCCCGGGGCCATGTTCCTCTTCGCCATGCTGGGGGACATCCCCATACTTGGCGCGCCGGCGGCGGTCATCTTCCACGATGCTACCATTATTGATGTTATCCTGCCCCGGGTCCTGGCTGACCAGCCGGTTGGCCGGGATGATATCATCGCCCTGGGTCACGGTGGGCTGTGCCTCGACTGCGATGGCTGTGCTTACCCCATCTGTCCCTTCAGCAAGTAAGCCGGCGTCTTTAAAATATGTAAATTGAAGGCAGGATGGCCTCTTAAGCCATCCTGCCTTCTCCTGTTGCCGGTTATGGTTTAGCCTCTGTCTAAAGAATAGACGGGACGGAGTCCGAGGCGTCAATCAGCTCTTTGAGTTCCGCCTCGATTTCTTCCTGTCTCCTCTTTTTCTCCTTGAGTGCCGCCGACAGTTTCTGGTAGTACTCCTTGACCCTCTCGACGCGTTTTAGCTGGGACAGGATGACGGTAATCTTGAGTGCGCTATCCCGGCGAGGATAGTCGCCGTATCTGATTATGGCACCGGGTGCCAGTTCGATCAGGTAGTCTGACAGTTCCTTGACCAGATCCATGTTCATTTCGGTGGTAGGTGCCGACAGCAGGTACAGGGCGCTGCAGGCGTCCTTGGGGTTACAATTGAGGGACAGGTTGCTGATGGCCTGGTCCATGGCCTGTATCCCCCTATGGGTCTCGGTGCTTTTCTTTCGGAAGTTGCGGTTTCGCTCGAAGGGCAGCCGGATGATGGGCAGCGGCGACTTGCCCCAGCCCAGCACCGTCCACCCGCGCAGAGTCTGGCCGATGTCGCCGGCATCAAGCAGGCGGGAGCCTATATTCTTGGCCCGGTGTTCTTCACCGGCGCAGAGCAGGTCGTAAAAGGGCTCGGCGATCAGCCGGTTGATGGCCGTCATGTTGCTTGCCAGTGATGAGTCCTTGTGGACATATCTCTGATTGTCCGCTAAAAAGACGGCATCGGCCACCGAGTAGGCCGCCTTGAGGCAGGTGGCGGTGTTGTGGACCGTTCTGGCCTCGGTTTTCTCCTCGTGTTCGAAGGGCAGTGCCAGCAGAGCATAGACCGGTTTGTCCTTGTAGCGCGCCTTGATTGCCTGTGCCATGACCGGCATGGAACCGGAACCGGTGCCACCGGCGGCGCCGGCGATGAGCAGAAAAGCGTCCGCCTCGTAGAACCGTTTCGCCGAACCGACGGCTTCAATAACCTTGTCGCTGTCCTGCCTGGCTACTTCGGCACCCATCTCGTTTATCTTGCCGACGCCGTGGCCGCCCGTCTTGCGGTTGCCGATAAGGATTCGGTGTCGGAAGTCTGACTTTATGCTGGACAGGCTGCTCAAATCGGCGACATCGGTGTTGACGGCAAAGGCACCGGGGACAATCTCTATGCGTCGGTGAAGGCGTGCCCGGGCGTTCAGCCGGCTGAATTCATCGGCGATTCGGCTGCCACACTGTCCAAAACCTACCACAATCAGTTTCATATATAACCTCCATAAAAGCTTTCGCTCTACCTTATATAAGCTTGGTTCTTATCCTGGTTGTTAATGAATGAAGCCATCACCTCCGTTTCTCTGGCTGCCTGGCGGTGGCTGGCGACAAGCCAGGGTGGTTTCTATCCTATTTGGGACAGGGCCGGATGTAAATAGCGATATGGTAATGCCGAGCTTGGTACTATCAGCCTTGGACCGGAAAAAGGGCATTTGGGGGCAAGCCTTTTACGTGCCAGGTATGATATTATTATCCCGGAGGCATAGATTACCGTGATAGTCGAGATGAGGAGTGGTACCACCCCCGAGGAGATAGACGGCATAAAGCAGCGGGCCAAATCGCTGGGATTCAGCGTCCAGCTTAACCTGGGCACCGATAAGGTGGTGGTGGCCATACTGGGCGGCAACACCGGTCAGGTTCCCACTGATGTCTTTGCCGTCCTCCCCGGGGTGGACAGCGTCACCCGGATTATGAAACCCTATAAGCTTGCCTCGCGGACATTTAAGAAGGAGGACAGTGTAGTCTCCATAGGTGGCGGCGTCAGTATTGGGGGCAAGCGCATCGTGGTCATGGCCGGCCCCTGTGCCGTGGAGAGTGAACAACAGCTTTTAACCACCGCCGAGGCGGTCAAGCAGTCCGGGGCTTCGGTATTGCGTGGCGGTGCCTTCAAGCCGCGCACGTCGCCGTTCAGCTTTCAGGGGATGGAAAGGGCTGGCCTTAAATTACTGGCCCGGGCCAGGGAGAAGCTGGGTATGCCGGTGATTACCGAGGTGGTGGACTCCCACGATGTCGGCCTGGTATCGAAACACGCCGATATCCTTCAGGTTGGTTCCCGGAACATGCAGAACTTTACTCTGCTGACCCGGGTGGGCAAGAGCCGGTGCCCCGTTCTCTTAAAACGCGGCTTTTCCTGCACCGTAACCGAGTGGCTGACCGCCGCCGATTACCTGCTGGCCGAAGGCAACAGCCAGGTTATTTTATGCGAGCGGGGGATCAGGACGTTTGAGGACAGTGCTCGCTTTTCCCTGGATATCTCATCAATTCCGGTAGTCAAGAAGTACAGCCACCTGCCGATTGTTGTTGATCCCAGCCATGCCGCCGGTCACCAGTCATTGGTGCCGGCAATGGCTAAAGCGGCGGTGGCGGCTGGTGCTGATGGCCTTCTAATTGAGGTTCACCTCAATCCAGAGGAGGCTTTGGTGGACGGTGCTCAATCCCTGACCATAGCCGGTTTCGCCAGATTAATGGAGGAGCTGGCACCAATCGCCCAAGCGGTGGGCAGATTTATATAGTCGGGATAGCGCCGATTCCGGCTGGCGGGGAAGAGACCTTACATCGAAGGGTAGCATCGCAAAGCTAGACTACAAGCGCCAGCATAAAAACTGATGTCTAACCTGAATGAACTCTTTTCCTAGGTCGATAGTAATGGTAATCAGTACCATCAAGCCATTTACTGCATCATAAAAATGTATTACGGTGTATTTAAAGTACACATCTAAAGTATACATTCATGCCAGTAAAGCTAAGTGGTCAGAACTATTACCGAACATCTGAAGTTTGTCGCATTCTCGGTATCAGCAGGAATACCCTATTCCGCTGGCTGAAAGAGGGCACTTTTCAAGAAGCAAGTTATCGAGATTGGCGAGGTTGGAGATTGTTTTCCGAGGGCCAGGTTTACACGATGAAAATGAATACCAATAAAGTAATTAGAACATTCCATAAATGACATATTATGCCAGTTTACGTTATTAAAATGAGAACGCTTGCGTATTTATACCGGTGTTCATGCGTTGATAATTGAATTAGTGAAAGGATTATGCTAAATGAAAACTCAGTTGGCCAATAAACGAGTAAAAGCTAGAAACAACGGTGCATTAAAAATAGAAGAACTGCTGAAACTTGTAATTGAGAAAGGCGCCTCAGATTTGCATCTGACTGTCCCCAGTTCGCCGATTTTACGAGTAGATGGAGCACTTATACCCCTAGTAGACATCCATCCACTATCCCCGGATGACGTCGAAGCCATCTTTAACCAGGTCGCATCTCCAGAGCAAAAGGAAACATTTAAACGTGAGCATGAATTAGATATCGCCTTTAGTATTGCTGGAGTAGGCCGTTTCCGTGTCAATGCAATGAAGCAGAGGGGTAGTACTAGCCTGGCTTTTAGACTTGTACCATATGATATACCGACAATAGACGAATTGGGCCTTCCTCCCATTTGCAAAGAGCTCATTCTCAAGCCAAGAGGGCTTATCCTGATAACCGGCCCCTCCGGCAGTGGTAAGTCGACTACTCTAGCGGCTATGGTCAATTATCTAAACGAAAATTGTCAGCGAAATATTATCACGGTTGAGGACCCGATTGAGTTTTTATTCAGCAACAACAAGTGTATCATCCGTCAGCGTGACGTTGGAAGTGACACGACCTCATTCATAAAAGCATTAAAACATGCTCTTCGTCATGATCCGGACGTAATTGTCCTAGGCGAGATGCGTGATTTGGCTACGATAAGTACAGCCATGAGTGCCGCCGAGACAGGACACCTGGTACTTGGCACCCTGCATACCTACGATGCTGCCCAGTCTGTTGACCGTATAATAGACGTTTTCCCGCCAGAACAGCAGCGGCAGGTAAGATTACAACTATCTCAGGTATTGCAGGCAGTATTATCACAGGCATTATTGCCACGCATCGGCGGTGGAAGAGTTGCAGCATTCGAAATCATGCTAAATAATAGCGTTATTACACGGCTTATACGTGAAGAAAAGATTTACGAAATACCCCCTAACCTGGAGATGGGAAATAGGGAAGGGTCGCGCAGTATGAATCAAGATCTGGCAGCTCTTATTGAAAAGAAATTGATTACTCTAGAAGATGCCGTGCTACAAAGCAGTGCACCCGTCAGGTTAAGAGAGATTCTCAGGGAAAAAGAGGAAACAAGCGTCTATTAAAGAACCCCCAATACAATTACATCTGAACGTATCTTGGCAAGCCCTCCAAGCAAGATATCAGCCCAGACATGGGATTGTCACCTACCCCCTTGATGAAATCTTCTGCATGCCACCTGGTACAATAGTGTAAACCTGCCCCCCTCAAAAAGGAGTCCGGATATAATGTTAGTCGAGGAGGACGATGCGCTTTGGTGGCAAGTACTACACTCTCTGACGGTTTGTTCACCATCAGAAAAGGTGCGCTCAACCGTATGCCTGATGGTCAAACATGAAAACATGTAATAAAAAAGGAACGGTTTTATGATCCCCGGGTCTTTTTAATACTAACCACGCGGAACTTAACTGCGGCTAACTACCAGCATGGTGTACTCATCGAACCACTTTATGTGCTCAGGGTCGCTAAAATGCCGGGTAATGTTGCGCTGGAACCCTTTTAGCGCAGATGCAAATTCCTCCTTCTCGTATAACGAGAGGGTGGAATAGTGGCTGTTTCTCGCTAGATTGAGCAGCTGGCCCAATGAGGCAGTTCGCAAATATCTGAACTGTTTTACACATTGTATGTTTAGCGCCGGTATCGGCTTTATCAGCCGTTCCAGTTCGTCCATTTCATAGAGGCGGTCCTCTTTTGCCAGGAAGAGGGGGAAATGTTTGCCCCAGATATTCTCCGCATTCTGGCTTCTAAGGCGAGTGTAGATGATGATACTGCCCCCATCTCTTGCAATTCTGGCTGCCTCCTGCATGAAGGCTACAAAATCGAAATGGTGGATGGCATTAAAGGTAAAAATATAGTCGATGGAATTATCCGCTAGCGGGATATGTTCGGCAGCCGACTCTATCGTGCTGAAGTTTGATAACCCCGCCGCTCCCAATATGTTGGAGACCTGTTCCAGCATCGATTCATTAACGTCAATGCATGCCAGGTGGTGAAGGCTCAGGTGCTGCAGAAATTGCAGGCTGTATCGTCCGGCGCCACAACCGATATCGGCGGCAGCAATATTACCGTTGCCATCCAGCCTATCCTTTATGAACATAACCGGCTCTAAATCGGTTGTCCTTAAGTTATTGTATGAAACAGCCAAGCGGGAGAAGTGTTCATACATGTCTTTTTGGGCACCAGTCAATTTAGCTAAAGTTCCCCCTTCGTTTTGCCAGTCTTCAATGGAAATTTGATGGAAACGCATAATGATATTACCACATGCGTTAAGATATGGCAAGCTTGATGGAATCCCTTAAGGTATTAGCGCCTCATAGAACTTCAGGCCATCCTGAAAGCCAAAGTAGCCAATGTTTTAATCCCCGAAGTAACAAAGCTATTTTGTTCAATGATACCTTGTTTTACGTACTATGGTTGGCTGTTCTTCGGCGTCATAGCGCCAGATTTAAATCCTGCCCTGGTTGGATTTAGAGCAAGCGGAGATATAGTGGTGGCTGTTGCCCGTGTCCCCTTTACCGATGCACAGGCGCTGGTGGAGTGGCAATCTGGCAGACCATTCAGGCGTTAACGTTGAGGCCGACATCGGCCGCTTAACTTACTCAGAATAATGGAGGAATAACGGGTGAATTTAGCTATGGTGGGCGGTACTGGTCTCGAACCAGTGACCTCTTGCGTGTGAAGCAATCCACCAATGGACATTGCTGGAGTATACTCTCCAACCTCACTCAACTCCAATGTACAATACTAGCTATCTCATTCATATACTCTCATTTACTCTCCAATACTTAATATACTTTTAGTATGCGTTACAATTCACCCGTACCTATTCAGGGATACACTCCTTAAACTTATTCAGGCTGAAAACCTCCCTTATCAAAATCTTGTTGGGTCAGACTAATTCAGATAGGAATTCATTAAGGCGAGCCAATCTAGTTTTAATGTAACTCTCCACTGTTGAGTGCATCCCTGATAATGTAGTGAGCCCAATGGGTAATCCCTCATGGCTCTCAAATCTCATAGCATAATCTCTTCCCAAGTTAGCCTCTAAGTAATTATATACCTTAGTTGCCCAAAGATTCGTCTCGTCTTCTGGTGCTTCTGAATTCTTTTCGAAACACTTTCTCAAAATATTTCTTCCTTCTTCTGAGAGGTTGGTTAATGTAGCCCTTATTCTCTGACGCACCTGCTTCTTACGTCTACCACGGTACCAACTTTTAATAGCGAAAAAGCCCCCAATGACAATTGCAATAGAAGCGAATACTTCCATAATATTGAATTGGAAAAAATTGTCACCAAACATAGCCAATAACCAAGCTAAGATTAACCACCATAATTTTCGGGCATGTCTTAACATGACACACCCCATACCCCTATTCTACCACTACATCAATATGGTGGGCAGTAAAGGACTCGAACCTTCGACCTCTCGGATGTGAACCGAGTGCTCTAACCAACTGAGCTAACTGCCCAAACCCATCTTACACGCAAAATTTCCTTGTGCACTATATCACACATCTAACGCACTTTTAGGCTTTTTGTGATACTTAATCAAGTGAAGTTTTCACCATTTCCACAGTTCTATATATAGAAATCCTATAATACCATCCTATTTATAGAACTCTTTTCTTGAATAAATCAAGTGAGTATATATAATTAATAATAAGGCGGAGGAGGGCTTTAGCCCGCTCCGCCTTGCTTACCGCTATTGCTCCTGATAACTAATAAGGGGAGCTAGTACAGCTCCCCCAGGTCTCCATTATCTTGCTGCTCCACCAGCCGTCAAGAATAAAGGCTTTGCCCGACTTTCAGCCTTACTTTACGCTACCGCTTACAATCACAACTTTCACTTTCCAGCATCTTCTGCGGCTTCTTCTATACGTTTTGCCAATCTTTCGTGGTCAACATACCCGTACACCTTATAATCATTTGCTTTAAGTTTATAAGGAATTTCTCCAGGTTCATCAGTATCTCCATCCTGATCTTTTAAGTGATGAATCCGAATGCCAACTAATCCGTTACCACGTTCCATTGATTTCTCAATCTCATAATTAATGTATTTTCGGCCTGCTGTCTTAGCTCCAATGCAAACTACCGTTACAGTGGTGTTTTCTAGTCCTTTATTAATAAGCCTTTTAATTGCTTCATCACCTTCCTTCTTTGCTTCTTCCCAAAGAGAAGCATCTTGAAAACCAGCTGCCGAAGTACCAATAACATTCGGGATATTACGAATTTGATTTACTCTCCAAATATCCCTTTGGTAGTGAAAACTAAAGAATACTCTGCGTGCCATTTTAAGAACCTCCTTTACTTATAAGAATTACTAACATTACAATCGTGATAGAAGCTATTACTGTACCGTGGAATATGAGGAGCGTTTTTGAAAATACAACCCTTCCCCAGCACAATACTTCATCTTTTACTACTGATGTGTTCATTGAAAAATCTATATCCTCTTCTATCAATACTCTTATATTATCATAAAGAGCCCTAAAAAGTCTCTCTTGCCTTAGAAAATATCCATCCAAAACCCAAAAAGCAAATGCTGGGAAATATGCCAAGCATACTATAAATATATCAGTTTTGCTAGCCGCTAGAGCAAATAATGCAGATACTAAAACAACATTCCAACCTTTCAGCAAGAATGAATTTCTAGCCATTCTGTTGATGACTCCTTGAATCAACGTTAGATGTGTTCGTTTATTTTCCATTTATATTCCTACGGTTTTCTAATAAGAGGGGCTACACTTCTTTCCGCCCCTTACTTTTTATTATATAATATGCCCACTTCTTGTCAAATGAGTATACTCCTCTCCAACCAGAGAGGCGGCGGTGCTGATAAATCAGCCGACCGCCGCCATCATATTTATCCACGCTCAACAGCTCACTACAACGCTATTTCGCTAACGCCAATACCCCATTCTACTACTTCGAAACAAAAACCCCCAGAAACTAATCTGGAGGGCTTACAACCCTACTCCAGGGGGAGAGGACACGCCCTATCAAGAGAGGGTTCATACTTCACCCCCTCAAAGACCAATTGTTCTACTACTCCACCGCTCGTCAAGTCAACCTGCGAACAGGTGAGTTTCACTCAGACTTGACTAGCTTCGTCTTACCTTACGGAGCATCCTCCGCATCAAGTCTCTGGCCCGGCCTTCATCTTCACCAGCCATATCACTTCTTATATATCCCAGAAACGCCCTTCGTATTAACCTCAGATCACCCGTCTTTAACAATGACCGAACCTCAATTCCCTCTCTTATCTCAGGAAATTGCTCGTCAAGCAAATCCAGCACACCTTCAAAAATCTCATCCTCTACCTTCTCTAAATCGCTCACAGCGACATCAATAACTTCACCACCCATAGTCAGCTGTTTAGTTTTTTCAGCTACGCCAAAACCACTATCCCTAAACACCCGTTCACCAACTAACCTCAATGGTGATATCCTCTGCTGCAATACATCTTCCGCATCGTGAATATATCCCATACTCGTATCAATATTATCGTGCTGTAGCAACGCCTTAACTGCCAACGCTGAACCTGTCTCTTGAGCCACCAAAGACGCCCCGCTATGCCTCAAAGTATGCGGACCTAATTTACTACCGGTAATACCAGCTTCCTTTATCACTCTACGAACCCTATGCTTCAAAGATGACACACTAGCAGTCTCTCCAAACCTGCCCTTGAACACAGCTTCGTTTTCACCGCCAGCTATCTCACGCAATCTGGCACATATCGCAGAGTCCAACCTATACCTACGCTCACCGCTCTTACCTTTAACATCTATCCAAGACTCTCCAACCATCCTGCCATTTAATCCTACCAGCTCACCAATACGGCAAGTAGAGTCTATCAGCGTAAGCACCAATGCCTTATCCTGCTCAAACCTACATGCCTTAATAATTCTAACAATCTCATACGCAGTAAAATAACGCCTACGCTTCTTTGACAACCTGGGCCTCACGGCATCATCACAGGGGTTATTAATCCCATACGCTTTCTCCATATACCGACCAGCCGAATGCACGAAGTTGAACCACATCTTTATAGTCGAGTCAGCATACCCTTCCAGCGATGCTAACCACTCATTTATCACCAGACTATTATCAGGATATTCATCCGAGTACTTTGCTAATGAACCTAACGCTTCCCGGTAATGACGCTGTGTTACAAGTTTTACCCTTTTGCCTTTTAATACCTTTCCTAATACATCCAATGTTTTCATGCTTCACCCCTTGCCAGAGACCATACCATAGGGAATGTACATTGTCAAGTCCGCTTGCGTGTGAAGCAAGCGCTCTAACCACTGAGCTAACCGCCCAAAAGCACGCCTATTTTAGCCCAAAAACCCAGCCGTGTAAAATGGGGCCTCTTGTTTTGCCCCTTGGCGTCGGCTACCTTCAAGCATTTCTGGTGGCTTCACTTAGAATAAACACTAAAAAATGGGATAATAGGCGGTTTCCCTTACTTGGGGAAAATAAGCTATTGCAAAGAGGCTGCAAGTATATTACAATCAGTCATTCTATCTACTATGTTAGGTGAATAAGGGGGTACAAGTAATATGATTTTGGGATTGAGGGGTTGGAGCCTAGGTTTAACGATTACTGGACTGATCCTGGTTATTCTCGCCCTGGTTGTGTTGTTAGTCATCTTCCCCATCCTGGCCAAGTGGCCCGGTGACTACTCACAGGAGTATATGTTTGAGGGCTCTGTCCAAGTGCTGAATCCAGAGACCGGGTTCCTGGATGAAATCCCTACCAGCGTGGAAAGACTGCTCACGGCAACCGGCATCGAAGGTGATGACGTTCTATTATTGAAGCAGGATGTGACTTTCTACGCTGCCCAGTTGGGAATACCGCTTGCTGAACTAGGCATAGATTTGGACTCCTCCGAGGTGTACGGCCTTAACAGGACGACCCGTGCCAATGTATCCGGCCACGGTGATATGGATAGAGGCGGCCAGTTCACCTTCCCGGCTGATGTGGAGCAGGGAACCTATTCCTTCTGGTCTTCATCGGCGATGACTGCCCTTCCAGCCATCTTCGTCAGCGAGGAGACTTTCCAGGGAATTACGGTCTATAACTTCAAGATTGATGTGAAGGACCTACCCGCCGGTACGATGGCGGGGACCGAGGTGCCGCAAACAATGGATGTTCTGACCGAAATCAAGGTAGAGCCGGTTAGTGGCATCCCGGTATTCGCTGACACCACGACAACCCTGAAGGCACCACTAATACCGGACGCCACGATACCTATCTTTATAAATCACATGGCCTATACCAGTGATACCACCAGCGAGATGGTAGATCTGGCCAAGAGTAAGAGCAACCTTATTCTCTGGGCAACCGTCTATGGTTTCTGGATAGCTGTTGGATTGGGCATCGCCCTTGTTCTGGCAGGCAGCGTGATGTCTGCCCGATCTAGAACGGGATAATAGCCAGTTCTTGTATAAAGACTATTCTGGCAGGTAGGCCGGCCACTTCGGCTGTTGCTGGCATTCTTCGAGAGGATTGGGGGTGTCATGCTGGCTCTGGCTCATAGCGGCATTGCGCTGGGAGTGGCGGCTGTTCTGTCCAGCATCCAGCGCTCTGGCTCCGGGAGCATTGTCGGTGTGTCCCCTCTGCCCTGCCAGAGATGGTTGCCGTCTCCACTCAGCTCGGCAATACGAAGGGCATCGTCCCGGTTGCTCTCTCTGGCCGATCGCATTGATATCCGGCTGCTGCTTGTCGGTGCCCTGTTGCCCGACATAATTGATAAGCCGCTGGGGCTTTTGCTTTTTGATAACGGTCGGATATTCTGCCATACCTTGCTCTTCTGGCTGTTGTTGACTGCGGTAGCCCTCTATTATTACCTCGGTAGTCGGCGAAGCTGGCTCCTGGTGCTCTCCTTTGGCACCTTCTGCCACCTTGTTCTTGATCAGATGTGGCTGACCCCGAAAGCCCTGTTATGGCCGGCGTTCGGCTTCGGTTTTCCCAGGGAAGATGCTGCTGGCTGGCTATCCAGTATACTTGAGGGGCTGGTGACCAGGCCTGAAGTGTACATACCGGAGCTGGTTGGCGGGGTGATACTCATCTGGTTTGCCGGGATATTGCT
>SDBU01005264.1_pt1 | contig 15545 bp, 20 predicted proteins | sample 2277071 | NCBI WGS metagenome assembly SDBU01 (sample SAMN10397929, study PRJNA504765) | marine sediment metagenome | isolation source: marine sediment core GS08_GC12, 126 cmbsf | place: Arctic Ocean: Gakkel Ridge, Loki's castle | collected 2008
CATCCAGGCAGAGTGATTCAGCGCCGGGAGTTCGTTGATACCAGGCGTTCAGCGGCTTCTTGTCGACGGCTCGGACATGTCCGAGCTTTTGCTCGACGAGGTGCTTTACCAGCGACCCCCCGATAAAACCGCCCGCACCTGTCACAAGGATCGTTCGTTCCATTGGTCTACTCCTTGTTCATGTGATCAAGTTTTGTCGGCCAACTCTGCCAGCACGTCGCCGTGACATGCCAGCGGAGCACAGTAACAGCCTAGTATCTTGTTTTTGAGCAACGGAATCAACCACAACAGATGCGGTTGTTCCACAAGCCGTGCTCGATACTTGTTGATTACTTCCTTTCGTGTACCATCCTGACCAATCCGAAATGGATTGCCCCAGATGCTCCCACGTCCGATATACACATCGAACGGCTCGCGTTTGCAGTGTACGACTCGGGTCATAGCAGAGACAGCGGGATTCGAGCCCGCCTAACTGCTGCCGTCGCTCTTGACGATGTAACGGGGATTGATGACCGCCGCCGCACCACGCTCGCTGGCCTTGAAACGAACCACGATGTCCTGATTGAACTCGGCCTCGCTGTTCGGCGGCGATTGGGTGATGGTGATCGGCCAGTTTTCCATGTAGGCCAGCGCCTTACGGAAATCGCCGATGAACCACCACTTCTTGGCGGCCGCCGCGGACTCGCCCGAGGCGATGACCCGTCGGTATGCCAGCCAGCTTTCGACGACCCGGTAGTTCTCGGCCAGGTTGAATATGCGATGGGCCGCGTGGCGATAGGCCGGCATCACCAGCACCGTGGTGGACTGCACCAGCATCGGCTTGCCCGTGTTCGGATCGAGGATGTCGGCGAAGAGTTGTTTGGCCGCGTCCACGTCGAACATGACGACCAGCTCATCGGTGGTCTCGTTGATCCAGTCGCCGTCCGGGGCGACGCCGGTACCGGCCGTGCTGTAGGTGTTGTAATCGGTGCCCTTCCACTTGTAGTTGTTGGTCACCCCGATCAGCAGGTTGATCAGCCGCGTCTCCTTGTTCAGCCCCAGGATCTCGCCGATCTCGGCCGCCCGCTGAAGGATCAAGTGGGTGCGGTCGAAGAAGATCGCCTCCCTGGTCACCGGCACGATGAACCCGCGCTTGGTAGTTTGCGGGGTCTCGATGTAGTCTTCGGCCACGTCGTCGCTAGGGACGACGTCGACGAGCTTGGAGACGACGAACGCCTCCTGCATGTAGGCCGCCATGATCTTCGACTGCACGACCTGTCCGATGATGTTGGAGAAGGCCGTCACGTCGACGCCTTCATCGACCTCCAACAGATTGGCGCCGTGACGGGGATCCATTTGCCGCACCCGCTCGTTGCCGAGCGTCACCTCGGCAAGTTCCCGGATGCTGAAATCTTCGGGCTTCAGATGACCCTGCTTGAGGGCCTCGCCCAGATGCGTGACGGTCTTTTCGGGACCGTTGGTATCGTACATCCGCTTCAGTTCGCGATATTTGATCGCTCTCACGTCTTGGCTCTCCTTGTTTGAAGTATCGTGGCAGCGGAGGCAGCAGGGTTCGAACCTGCAAACGGGTATTTCACCGTCGAAAGCTTTCCAAGCTCTCCCCTGGCCAATTCGGATCACCTCCGATGCCGCCTCGGGAGCATACGATCTCCGCTTACGCTGGGCGGTTGACAGCGAGTGGTTTTATAATACTGGCCTTCTTCCAGCAGAGGACGGTTTTTAGCCCAGCCGCCAGGGCTCCGGAGCGGAAGCGGCAGGGTTCGAACCTGCAAACGGGTATTTCACCGCCGAATGGTCAGCAACCATCCCCCTCGCCAACTTCGGTTCGCTTCCGTAAACGGTCCCGGCGAGGATTTGCACCTCGCAGCAACGCCCTAATCAACCATCTCCAGCAGTATCCCGTCGCCGAAGGCTGACTTCGCGAACCAGCCTGCTTTCGGTTCTTGAGGATATGACTCTACTGTGGGTTGCCGTCTGCCTCTTGCAGCTCGCGACATGTCCAGAGCTGCAGTTCGGTTTCATGAGGCAGCACCTACCTACGCTGGTGCTACAGGACCATGATTCGGTTGTTAAGCCGCACGCCGAGGCTAACCAGACACGACCAGGCCTTGCCATATGGGTATCACGTCGGCTTATGCCGGTGCGGTCGGCAGGTTCTTAACGTCCATCCAGGACGGAGGTCCCCTTACCTCAGGGACGAAGGGCCGGTTGTTGTCGCACATCCGAGCAGAAAGCGTCATGAGCGGAGGGAGAGGGAGTCGAACCCCCAAGGCTTTCGCTCAACAAAGTTCAAGTTTGCTGCCGTCGCCAATCGGCTTGTCCCTCCGTTCGCATAGCCGCTAGGACACTGTAACGAATCCGCTTCGCAGAGCACTCACGTGCACAATCGCGGAACTAACTTTCACAACTATGCGAGTGATACATTGCATCAGTGACAGAGCACTGCGTACGCATCCATAGTGTTTTGTTTTTCGCAGGCCGGCATGGCGCTCCAGCCGGCTTCGGCCTCGATACGCGTCTCGGTGATCCCGGCTATGGCCTGCAGAGCAATAATGGCGTCAATACCGGCCTCTTTCGACAATTCGGCGATTTCTGTCATACCTTCTCCAATGTGCTTGTTGATGTACAATGTTCACAGTAGGCCCTGTTGGATTTGAACCAACGTCCACCGCCTTGTAAGGGCGGCACTCTGGCCGGACTGAGTTAAGGGCCTGGTTTGTCTACTCTACGTTTGCTGACAGCCTGTCGACTGCCATGGACATGAATTCTCGCATCCTTGCATCCCCCGGAGGTGGCTTTACCGTAATGTCTTGCAGCTCAGGACCGTCAACGTCCGTAATCACTGCCCGGTATCCATGCTCCTCCACGACATCTCGCAGTGTGGCCACTAGCCGGTCCAGTTCTGCAACTGCAACGTCGTTCATGGTGATGCGGCGCTCCCACGTTATGATGAAACTCCGTTAAAAGTGAACAGTAGGTCCTAGAGGAGTCGAACCTCTCCCTTGGGATTCGTAGTCCCACGTGCCTTATCCCGCACACTCAGGACCCAGAGCCCGGTGCGGCGCCCGGGCAAACAACTACAACGAGGTTACGGCCATCAGGGCACAATACCCTGCAAACACGGCCAACGCGATCATGACAAGTTGCTTGATCATCGTCCTGCTCCCTACAAAAAGGATGATGCATCCTGCATAGAGCTCAGGTTTCCGTACAACAGACGCACCGGTGAGAGTCGAACTCACGCTACGAGGTTTTGCAGACCCCGACCTGGCCATCAGACAGTGCGTGAACGCCTTGCAGCGTGACAGCATTATCAGCTACCATGGCCGCTGTGATGCCGCGTAGCACGGTTTCGCTACGCCACCCTGGACCCGTTGTCAGACGGTAAGCTGTCGACGTTATGGGCCCCTGCGGCAACCATGTTCGCTATCTGTCGTCGCCCTAGACATTTTGCTGCAAGACGAGTGGAACTGGTGGCGCTCGAATCCACGTCTGCGGTTCTTCAGACCGCCGCTATACCGTCTCAGCTACAGTTCCATCCAAATTGTCAAAGAACAAGTGGACATGACAGGAATCGAACCTGCATTTTTCACCTCTCCCGCATCTGGTCTGCAGCCGTTAGTGGTCTACGAAGCTCATCACCAATATTGAACATGCCCAGTCACTTTTGGCGTCGGGGCTTCGTCTTCCCGGGATCCTTGCGGAAACTCCGTTCGTTGAAGCCCTTGACCCCGATCATCACCTTGTCAGGGATCACCGGTATTGGTTTCTCTGGCTGAGCCTGTTTGCCGAGGTACATGGCCAGCTCTTGGAAGGCTGTGTACGGGTCGACAACACGGTAAAACTCGTACTCGCGCAGACACGGGTTGATCTCAATTGGCCGCGGATGCCGCTTGGTAATCTTCCATCTGGCGCCGTCAGCCAGCCAGATCGGTGCGTTGAACTGCTTGAACAGCGCCTCGTGTCGGTCTCGAACCGTATGCACCTCGGCGAAGAACTTCTCGACGGCCAGCCGCGTGGTTGCTGCTGTCCGTTGCCATCGCCTTCGCCGCGGCATGAGTCCTGCGTACTCCGCATATTCCTTCTTGCGAAGATTGTTGGCAACCCACTGCATCACGTCATCAGCCGTGTAGCAGTAGATATGATCCAGGTTGGATGCGATGTAGTGGGGAATTCTCACGATCGGATACAGCTTGCCGCAGAAGCCCACAACAAGGCCATCCGGCCGCAGCGTACTCCGTCCCCAGTACCACTCGTTCAGCATCGGAAATGGGTACTTCGGCACCGTCTCTTCGCGTGCCACCCGATGGTACACCAGCTCCAAATCTTGCCCTTCCCGTTGGATCGCGTCGTAATAGTCGTGGAACTTGCTAATGATCCGCACAGTTCGGGCACCGCCTTTCTTGGTAAAGTAGCCCAGGTGGGAGTCGAACCCACAGGCAACAGTGTTTGAAACTGCCGGCTTTGCCATTTGCCTACCGGGCCATAAGCTAGAGGGGCCACCTCCTAGGGACCCCATCGTTGCACTTGTTTCTCTCGCCGCCCTGAGGTGACCCAGGCACGGAACCGTGTGTTGATGGCTGCAACGAGTAGCCCAGGTGGGAGTCGAACCCACAGGCAACAGTCCCTCAGACTGCCGGCTTTGCCATTTGCCTACCGGGCCGCAGCGGAAGCGGGAGGACTTGAACCTCCAACGGTCTTACCCGCACACCGTTTTCGAGACGGGCTCCTCATCCGGCCGGATCGCTTCCGGTTGTCTTTTGAGTAGCAAGGGTGGGACTTGAACCCACAGCATCCCTGGTTTTAAGCCAAGGTGGTCTGCCTTTGCCTACCTTGCCAAGATGCGGAGGTGACGCCAGGGCGGCGCCTGTGTTGTCCCTGGCGTATTCCTCCGCAAGTAGCACGGGTAGGGCTCGAACCTACAACACAGCGGTTCTGAGCCGCCGTCCTCTACCAGTTGGGATACCGTGCCAAGTGGCGGGAGAGTGCAGGCGGTGCCACCTTTACATATTCCTACACTATTTCCCGCCACAAATCGCTTCTTCGAGTGGGAGATGAGGGAATCGAACCCCCCGGCCGCCACCCTCCGTTCTTTTAGGCCATCGGTTCTACAGACCGACGAAGGGAACACCTCCCAATGGGGTGTGCCTCCGATCGGTATATGACCATGCAGATGCAGGCATCACGGTTTCTCCTAGGATTTTGTCCGCGGCGAACAATGGGAGCTTCAGGAATCGGGGAAGTCGTGGTTCGCCGCGGGCTGGTGTTACTTACCAAAGCCCAAAAGGGTCACTAGGACAGTCCCCGGATAGGGCCGGACGGACAGACAGCGATGGCGAGATGAACTCGTGCAGAACTGTTTGGGCTGTCTGGTCATGGCCTTGCTCCAGGATGGATATTGGAATTCTACGTCATTCGTTCGGGGCCGGCAACCCCGCTTCGACGATTATTGTGAACTCTTCGCCAGTGCTTCGGTCTCGGACGACAGCGCCATCTGCGTGCATAAGGAGCTTGTCGTACGGGATTACCCGATCGTCGTCGAGGATCAGCAGCCTTGCTGCGACGTTCTCTTCCAGCTTGTGTACCCGCAAAACAGTGGGCGCTGGAGTAGCATCGACAGGCGCTGGAACGTCCGGCGGTCGTGGAACGATAAAGTAGAACATCACGACGGCACCAAACAACAGGAACCCCACCGTCGAAACCACGTCGGCTGTGCCCCACAGCATCACGTCCTTACGGGTTATCTTCATCGGATTTCTCCTTTGCTCGGGGATCGTCTGGCCAGCGAGCTGCCGCGGCCTGCCGTTCCGCCTCGTTGTAGCGCCCCTTCGAGCTCAAGCCTGCACTCCTCGCACGGGCCGCTCTGGGGTGTCAGTCCGGTCACGACTCCACAGGAATCGTCACTGTATTTACAGCCGTTTCGGCTCGACGTGCTCACGAACTTTGATCCTGTGATCAAGTTTCGTCATGGTCGGACAGACCTGTGGTATTACGAACGCCGTAAAGCGTTCTCCTTCGCCCGGGCCTCCCGGCTGGGCTTCCAGCGCTCGGGCAAACGATGGGTTATCGAAGCCGAGCGGCACTGCAGTGTCGCCCCAGAAGACGGCATCTAGATCGTTGATGTAGTGGCCGCCGCAGGCCCCGCAGTCACAATGCCGCTCGTGGCTGAGCAGCTTGATCACGTCGTGACAATGGCGGCAGTAGAGTAGTTTCACCAGTCCCTCCTGCTCCATGGAGCGCCATCGTAGATCGGGCGACAGACGTCGCAGAGGGCACGTACCCAGTAGCAGCCTCTGCAGGTTACCCCAGTGGTAACCCCGCAGTGCTCGCAGATCGTGTACGACTTGTCCTCGGCTGTGTTGACCAGCTTGCTGATCGCTTCATTGCCGCCGCTGTAGTAGAAACGTAGGCCTCCGGACTTCTCTTTGACCTGTTTGGCCTTGAAGTCCTCGTGACCGGGCAGTTCCATGATCTCGGCACACATTTGGTAGATCAGCATGTACCACCCTTCATTGCAGCAGATTCCGAAGGCCATACAGGTCTTCGTCAGATCTCCACCGATATCCTGAAAGATCGTCGGATACCGCTTTACGAGCTGATCCTCCAACTCCCTTATCATTCCTTGATCCTCACTTTCCGTAGGTTTCGCGTGTCGGGCTCCTTTTCGAGCCCCTCGCAAATCTCGAACAGAGCCTCGAAGTCAGTGGGCTTGTCCGGATACCGGGCGTCGTCGAACTGCGTGCAGTGGCTGCCGAGGTTGAAATGCAGTCCATACCACTCCCGGCCGAATGTGCCGATATGCCATCGACCGCGATGTCGAACCAGATACTGCGTCCGCCCGGTTTTGATGTCCGGATGATCACAGTCGAAGCTCTTGGAGAGGTCGATGATCTTGAGCGAGAAATGTTCTACGTCCACATGTACGGCCGAATGGCCAGGATTCGCGGCAGCCGGCGATCCAGAGCGTTCTCGACAGCACGCTCTAGGTAGTTGAGCTGCATCAGAAGAGCGTGGCCCCACTTCTTGTTTTCCAGCGTATCGTACTGTGGATCCCAGTAGCAGGTACCCGCCTCTTTGCGGAGATTGCTCAGCTTGTGGGCCTTGTCGTGCTCATGTACGGCTTCACAGAACTTGTCCTCCAGCGCCGGATAGCGCTTGAGATACTGCTGGTGCCACCAGTCGTAGAGGTCCTGCATTTCATCGCGGACGTACTTCTCCTCGCCATCGACAGTGATCTTGTGGCCATCTGTGCCGTACCACTCGACATGGCCAGGGGAGCACTCCTCCTCGATGAACTGAGTCAGGATCTCGAACATCGCGTGGGCAAGCAGCACGTTGCGGTCACACCAGGTATGATACTTGAGCGTCCGCGGCTTCACAGTCGTATACCGGTGCCAAGCCCAGCACTTGAACTTGTACCACAGGTTATGCGGGCGCCACCACGGACGGAAGCACCGCTTCAGATCGCTGAAGAATCCAGGAGCGAAAGCAATTTTCATCTTCTCGCTCCTAGATGGAGACAGATAGCCACCAGCGCTGCCACAGCAGCAACACAAAACCAAATGATAGCAGACAGTGGGAGATTCATCGGCAACTCCTGCGGTCTAGGGGCCGTTTAACACATCAATAGTCGGGGATCTCAGATTCGAACTGAGGTTTTCGTGCTCCCAAAGCACGCGGGATGGCCAGACTTCCCTAATCCCCGCAAGTGGTCGGGTGGGAGGCCCCACCCGACCACAACTGAAATTGCATCACACGCGAGAGCGCTGCGAATGGCGAAATCGCGTCTACGTGTCGACGTGCCTCAGCGGGGAGTGTCAACGCCGTTATTGTCGTCGCCGTCAAGCAGCGGCTTCACAAACTTGGAGATACCCGGGAAGATCCGTGCCATAGTATCCGCAATCGTGCCGGAAGTAAGTGCTGCAAATGGTCCAACCGCTTCCGCGATAGCGACAGCGGTGTTCTTGTCCGCCACATTGTTGACGGCTTTCGCCACTTCCGAGGATACCGCCGACCAACGAGTCGTGAGTGCCGCGGTCTCCTTCTCGACGCCTTCGAGACGGATAGCCTCCTGACCCCTCTTGAAGTCCAGCGCTTCCGCGTGGTCCGCCTCATCGCGGGTGCCCGCACGAGCGTGCTCGAGATCACGGGTGTCCTCCTTGGCCTGAGTCAGCGCGTGCTTCGCCTCCTGTTCGGCCTGGAGCGCCTCCTGCCGACGGACACGCAAAGATTCGTCGTCCTCGGTGGTCTTCAGACACAGGTCGTGCTGCACAGCTGCAGTCTCGGCTTGGGCACGAGCCAGCTGCTGTTCGAGCTTCTCGGCACGCTCTTGAGCCTCCACCTCACGCTGCTTGTTTTGTAGTTGCAAGCTGGTGGTGAGCGCCCGCCGCTGGGCAGTGAGCAGCTCAGCGGCGACCTGGGTGTCCGGAATATCGAAGCCCAGGACATCCACGTCGATGACCTTCATGCCGTTGGACTCGAAGACCATACCCTTCCGACCTCCGCTCTCCTCGTCGTGCTTACCGAGCACGATGTCGCGGATGATCGAGACATGATCCGCAAACAAGGTCTCGATATTGACCTTGCGGATGATGCCCTTGAGGATCGAGCGGACCCGATCGCAGAGCAGTTTGACATAGTTCGCCACGTTGAACCACTCTTCGGATTCTCCTGTGAAATCGACGTGGAAGGACAGCTTGATGTTGACTTCGACCTGGTCCTTGGTGTGGACGTTGACGATGTCCGATACCTTGTTGTGCATGACGTTCAGGTAGACCGTCTCTTTCAAGCCGTCGGGCTCAGACGTCGTATCTTTCCGTTTGCCCGTCGTCTTCGGCTTGCCGGTGCTCAGCCCGAGCACCTCCAGGGTCTGGTCGTAGTCCAGCAGCACGGTGGCGGGACCGATGACGGCCTTACGCTTCCCGTCCTTGCCGACGATCATCACCGCGAAGCCTGTCCACACCTGGATGCAAACGGCGCCGTCCATCTTGGTGTCCAACGTGACGCTACGCGGCGGCGCATAGGACGTGCCACGCTTCATCTCGTCGGCCACTGCAGGCGCTGCTGCATGAACACGGCTGACCTGCATTGCCCGCCCCTCGGTGCTGAGGCTCTTCGACATCAAGTTTGCCGTTACGACGTTGTCAGATTCCACGTAACCGATCACGTCCGACGCGGCTTGTGCCCGCAACATTTCGTTGTGAGTGGCAGCTTTCGTGTTGCTGGGGAACCACAGCTTGCACTCGTGTGCCGTCAGGATCCGCTTGACGATGACATGGGTGCGAGCATCGGGGAGCAGCATCTGCTCACCGACTTCGGTCTTGACGTGTCCCGACAATCGGTCGAGCACGTAGCGACCTTCACCTTTCGTGATCGCTGTGGCGTGGTGGAGCTCGCTGGCGCCGTACTTGACGATGGCGTGCTGCGGCCGCGGGAAGTAGATGGGCGTCTCGTCGCCGGTAATGAAGAGTTCTTCGCCGGCTTCGTGCTTGACCTTCTTGTCCCCCACGATCTCCTCGTAGGGGGCGATGACCTTGATGTACAAGGCGGCGATCTTGGACAGCTCATAAGCACGGAACTTCTTGTTTCCGTCCTCGTCGGTCCAGAACTCTTCGGTCGGCTCGGGAAAGACCACCTGTGGGCCCTTCTCGTACCGCTTCTTGCCGTCTTCTCCCACGAGGATGCAGAACTCGAGCTGCTCGAGCGTCATCGCATCGCGGACGAAGGTGCGGCCATCGGGGACCACGCGGACGCCGGTGCACGGGATGAAGAACCCGGCTTCGATGCCCTTGATGATGATCAGCTCACCGGTGCGGAACGTCATCTTCTCAGCGACCGTTTCGGTGACGTCGTCGCCCTCGGTCGTCTCGAGCGTACCTTCGGTCCAGTTGTCTTGGGCCTTCTGGCCGCTGACAACCTCGACCAACAGATACTGGTTGCTTCGCATGCGGTGACCGGCGATCACCGATGCAGACTGCTCGGGCCACAGAGCGAACATGGTCGGGCCGGGGATGTTTACCCGTTCGCCATGCTTCAGCTCGTTCGGATTCGAGCATTGCCCTTCGTTCGGGAAGATCAGGCTGCCGTCGTGGCTGAGCGCCGGATTGTGGAGATTGCAGTAGCTGTCTTCGGGGACGAAGACGCACTTTCTCCTGGCGCCCTGCAAATCAGTCGATTTGAAGAGACGTTCATCGGCGTCGTACCTCACCGGCTGTTCTTGCCCGGTCTGATTGACAACCATCGGGCCTACGTAAACCTTTACTGGGCCTTTGGTCGTGTCCTGGACAAGCATATATTCCCCCGGGGGAATAGGCATGTCGCGTTGCGTATCAACCGCTCTCGTATCCATCACTTGTTACCTCCATGATGGGTTGTGCCTGTTCCACACAGGCGTTCCAGTTCACGTTCTAGCCGCCGCCAATCGAGCGGTCTGTCACGTCCTTCCACATGCATCGCATTGAGGGTCAGGTCGTGCAGGTCGCCGATCGTTGTGCATTGCCAGAACTTCTTGTAGAAATCATCCTCTGCGTCGGGATGACTCTCGGCCAGTACGTCAGAGATGGGGTTCCACCCCTTTTCTCGGGGCATTATCTCGACGCCAGCCAGCGGTCGTGAAGCTCACGAAGCTTCTCGACAGGTGCTTTCTCGACGACGGTGAGTCCGCCGTCGCAGCCGATGTCGTCTTCAGACTCCACCAGCTTGTTGATGGCCCGCATAATCAACGGGACTATGGGCGATTCATATGATCGCCCAGCGTACGGATCAGGCATTATCCAGAGTCCTCCTTGTCGTCCTCAGGATTTTGCAAAGCCCAGCCCAGATCGTACTCCAGGAGGGCAACTTTCATTGCAGAAAGTGGGACAGGATTTTGACCTTCAGCCCGCTTGATTGCCGTCTCTTGGATCGCTTGCCGTAAGACGTACAGCGTGGCGCTGACGCACACGATGGCATCGGGAGAGAAAGACGGTCCACGATCCTTGTCTTCGGGCAGAGCTGCCGGGCTGGCAGCCTTCTTCTTTACCATAGCAACCCTTAGTGCATGAAAAAGGCACGCTCGGCGGTAACCGAGCGTGCCTTCCAGAAAGGAAGCAAACACATGTCATCGATGTAGCAGTGGAGACGATCGGACTCGAACCGACAACATCCGCCGTGCAAGAGCGGTGCTCTCCCAAATTGAGCTACATCCCCAGTGAATAATAACCCGACATCCACATGGAACGCCGGGGGGTATTTAACGGACTGCAGTCGGATCGCTGCCGACCCACTCTTTAATGATATCGACATCTGACGGTTCAGGCAACTTCGAAAAGTCCACAAGCCGGGCCGGGCCGTAAACATCCTCGCCGGGCGTGTCTGGCGCCATGCAGATGATGTAGTTGCTCATGTTCGAATGTCCGTGGACGAACACGTCGGCACGTGCCAGCAGGTAGGCGTCAATCAGTGCCTGTGTGCCCAGCTGATAGGGGTCTGAGCCCCCGTGGTCTGCTTGCTCGTGGGCCTCCCCGAGATGGCGCTGCGGCGATGGGCAGAACACGCGGTCGCCCCAGCGGGCTTTGAAATGCTCCTGTACACAGCCAGCATCGGTGCATAGCAGGATGACAGAGTCATTCCGCAGGTGCTTCTCGACGCGTTCCGCATAGGCGTCATACGGCGGCGGCTGGTCGTATTTGCAGTACCAATTCAGCAGCAGCGTCCCGTCGTGGAACCTGCCCGGGCCACGAACGTGCAATCCGATGACGTGCCGGCCAGCCAGGTGGTTGCTGTGCAGGCCGTCGACCCGTTGCACGATCTCTGGCCGTAGCTTGACGCAGTCGTCGATGAGCTGCTTGTCGGCCGGCGACCGGTGGGGAATACCTAGCACATGGCCAGCGTCATTGACCGGCTTGATGGCGTCGTACCACGTCGGATACTGGCAGACTTTCAGCGAGATGGGACACCACTTGCGGGTGCTCCCGTACGAGACAGTCTGTCGGCACTTTGATGCGTCTACCCACGTGTGTCCGATTCGCTCGAAGAACTGGTCCCAAGCATCGCCGCTAGCGGTGTTGGCGCCTGTGTACCGCGAGATGGTCAACGGCCACCATGGCATCACGATCCGGCCATGTTGTTTGGCCCAAGCCACGCCGCTGATGTAGCGGGCTATGTTGAAGAACAATCCGAACTCGCCGAGACGGACGCGGATGGGCCCAGTGCCTTTCCGCATCGGCTTGCCGCCTCTTCGTCGGCCTCGGCCTTTGGTTCGCTTCATGTCTTTCCAGGCTTTGCCTGCTTCCAGTGGAGTGAGAGGGACTCTTAGATTCATCCATTCATGGCCTGAATATCAAACATTGCATTATACTGGGACATCTCTTCATCAAGATTCGCTGGTGGGCAATGCCTGCAATGTTCCTCTATTTCGTCCCTGGAAAACCCCATCATTTTCATCCATTCCCAACGAATACTGAGAGCGTTCTGCGCCCACTGTGAGTAGCCAGATTCCGTCCACGGATCAGGTGAATTAGTTGTCTGGGCATCCGGATTGCATGTTGTTTCGCTCATAGATAAACTCCCCAGAAAAGATCGACGGCGTAGAGCTTCTGTTGAGCTACTTCGCCTCAAGTACCGCATCCGGGAGTCGCACCCGAGCTTGTAGGCTGAGAACCTACCGTCCTACTACTAGACTAATGCGGCAAAAATGGCCGCCACGATACTAGCCTGACACGTGGCGGCCTGTTGTGCTAGAACTGATTCGAACTGTTGACTTCTCCGTTTAATCCGCCGTATGAATCTCTCGCACAAGGCGTGTTTCTATTGTACTACCCGGCCGGAATCGTCGATTTGCCAGGCTGGCTCGACGGGGCCTTTGCAGGGCGAACTACCACTGGTAGACGCCGAAGCGGCCGGGGCGGGCATCGCACCCGCATCTCCTTGAAGGTTGTTATATCGACGGAATTCGATTCAACAGCTGACCACACATTGGTTGAGCTTGAGCGATAGTCTAAGTCTCAATCTAATACCCGCCTTGTCAGCAGGATACGAGTAGGGTTCCATTGATGGTGACGCCTCTGGCAATTGGGCTACCCCGCCGTGAAAGATCCGGCGCTGGGATTCGAACCCAGGTGGGCTTGTATACAAGACAAGTGCATTGCCTCTCTGCCACACCGGATTAAGTAGCGGGGGGAGGATTTCAACCTCCAACCTTCACCTTGGAACCTGTATCACTCGCGTTTTTGAATCTGAATCTGAGCTTGTGTTAAACGCTCGCTATCCAGTCTGTTACCTGGTCAGCTGCCAGGTGTTGCCGGATCGCCGGCGCTCGCTGTTTTTCCTTCCATAACGTACTCGAAGAGAGACCGGGCGATCTCGACGCTGTCGGCTTGGGAACCATTTGCCTGCTCGCGAGCAAGCCTGATGCCCTCGACCAACTTGTCGACCCGCTCCAGCATCTGCTTCTTGTCCTCAGCCGGAATCCTTCCGGACATGAGAGTCTGCTCCCATTCGCCGACGACGATGTCTTCATCGAAGCGTTCGGTCTGGGCGGGATGTTCGGTGGTGGCCGCGTATTTGACCAATGTCTGCGGGACTTTCCGTGTCCTGATCTTACGCGATGGCTGGGTCACAAAGCAACCCTTGGGCGGGTCGCGTTTCCAAGTTTCCGCGGCGTCCAACACCGGCAGGTGGTCCAGGAACGCACGAACGTCCACGATGTGCTTCTCGAGGAACAACAGGTGAGTGACAGGGACATCCTCCAAGATGACCTTGCCATCGACCTTGATCGTTCCTCGGGCCTTGCAGTTGGCGTAGTCTTGCGTCGCCGTGACATTCAGAAGCTTGGTCCAGTACGTGATCGCTTCCTTGAGACAGCTGTCCCAGGTCGTCTGAATGTTCTTCCGCTCCGGCGGAAGCTCGTGTTCGTCTTCACGCTGGGGCTTGTAAGACCGCACCAGTCCATCAAACAAGGCCGGCTTTTGGACTTGCTTGTAGATACGGGTGACGGCCTCCTGCGTCCGGGTTCTTTGCCCGTTCGCAACCGCGATAATCTGGCTGAGTTTCGGCATCGTAGCCTTCCCTCTAAATCTGAATGTGTTTGGGCCTCTCGGCCTTGGCCGCTCTTGCGGCCTACTGTAGCCCATATGGCTTCAAAGAGCGTTGGCTAGTGCCACTCTTTTGGTTACGGACGATCGACGCTGTCGCGGCTCACGGCGATGTACGCCTACTGGTAATGATCACACAGCCTGGGCTATCGGCAACGATCTGCTCCAGCATCTCTGCCCGGCGATCACAGTTGGTGACTGATGTCGCCGACACGTAGACACATATGATCCCGATGGTGATTGTACAACAGATCGCAATCACGCATCCAAAAATCGTCTCTCTCCAGCCGTCCATAGGTTTCTCCTTTTTGTTTATGAGAACAAGTTTCCAAGCAGCCCGGGTAGGATTTGAACCTACAATCCCGCGGTTCAGAGCCGCGTGCTCTACCAGATTAAGCTACCGGGCGTCGCATCTCCGACAAAGCAGCCCCGCAAGGATTCGAACCTTGTCTAGTTGATCCAAAATCAACCGTGCTTAACCATCACACTCCAGGGCAACTGGAACAAAACGACGCGTCTCCCGCCACAGTTCCCGGCGGTTAACCGGTTCCGGAAGTCCCTCACTGCTAACCTGAACGACGTCAGTTCGCCGTAACGCAGCTACGCCTACAGCGGAGAGCTGACCGCCATCGCACGTTGACGGCGGAGCAATCCAACCCACTCGCGTCGAGGATCAAGAATAGATGGTGGTAGCCGCTAGGAGACCGGCTTTTGCCTTACTCTTCGGTGCGTCCTGATCTATCCCTGAGTACCGCGTGCGGGTTTCGATCCCGCCTGTCTAGGTTGAAAGCCTAGCGACATCACCAGACGTCTCACGCGGCTCGTCTTCGCAGCCACGGCCAATAAACACGTCCAGGAGCCAACGGCGAGTCGGCTCGTGCCAATCCACGGTCTCGTCCTGTGCCATCAAGATGCCGCGACACGCTGTTTTACCGTCCTCGTTCTCGATCAACAATTCGCAAACGCCCGTGAAGTGTTGGCGCTGCTTGCTCGTCCACTGTTTTGTCTTGGGTTTAACGGCGCGCAGACACCAATTCCGTATGTCGCATGGTCCGCCTCGGCGGCAACAATCTCCGCAGCGGACACAGGGCTTGCTCATCCCAACTCCTTATCTGCAGGTTAGTCCCATCCCCACGGATCCTCCATGGCGACAGGCTTGTTTTGCGGAATGGCATCGTGCCGTTCGTGGTGCAGGCACTGACGTGTTGCCTGCCGGTTCTTTCGCCTACTGAACTTCTTCACGCTCTGCATCCAGGGCCGACGGCTCTTACGATGCTCACGCCCGCTTACCTTTTGCATGCGATTCTCCTTATACGTTGCAGCGCCGTCCGCTGGCCACACGCCACAAGCTGTCCGGGTAGGGTTCGAACCTACAGCCATCGCCTTAACAGGGCGCCGCACCACCATTTGTGCTACCGGACAAAATGTATCTCTCGATGGCAGTTCGCACAAAGCAACTGGCATCTGTCCAGT
>SDBU01005265.1_pt1 | contig 15545 bp, 18 predicted proteins | sample 2277071 | NCBI WGS metagenome assembly SDBU01 (sample SAMN10397929, study PRJNA504765) | marine sediment metagenome | isolation source: marine sediment core GS08_GC12, 126 cmbsf | place: Arctic Ocean: Gakkel Ridge, Loki's castle | collected 2008
GCCACGCTCGATCTGGCGCAACTGCGGGATCGTCAGCTCGCCAGCGTCGATTTCGATCGTGCAGAACGGGTCCGCCACGTCGGCGGCGATCAGGCGGGCAAGGGTCGTCTTACCCGTGCCCGATTGTCCTGCGATCCAGAACGCCCGCCCGGCCAGGCCCCGCTTACTGAGGGTGTGGACCTTGCGGACGGCCTTGTCCTGCCCGATCACGTCGGACCACGCGGTCGGCCGGTATTGTTCGTGTAGCGGTTGCATCATGCACCGCCTTTCCGTTTGCGGTCCGTGCGGAAAAGGTATCCGAGTAGGGCGAGCCCCAGCAGTTGACACAGGGCGATAGCGCCGCCGAGTAGGGCACTGGTCATCGAGCACCGCCTTTCCGGCGCATAATCTCACACGCAAAGCCCCACCAACCCCAACCGGGCGCTAATCGCCGCATCGGGAGGCGGAAATGGGTGATCACGCGGTAGCCTTGCTTGTGTAAACTGGCGCGGGCGCAGCGCCACTGGGCGCCGGTTAGCGCTTGGATCGGTTCGCAGCCCGCTTCTAAGTAGGCTGCATCGGCCGTTGCGATAATCAGGACACGTCGATACTTGGGATAACTCATTCGGCACCGCCTTTCCGGGCAGCGGCGCGACAGCCAAAACAGTCGCCCGCGCCCGTTGTTTTCTCGTGTGCTGATAGTAGGGTGCCGCACGGACACCGGCTGGTGATCGCTGGTATGCAGCGACCGCAGTATCGGGGCAAGGCCGGGTCGTGCTCGACCCAAACGACTGACCGCCCGCAACCGTCGCAGGGCATGGTCTTCATCACGCCACCGCCTTTTCGGTATGGACCGATTCAAGGTCGTCGATCAGCGCCCGTGCGGTGTCCGCAATACGTTCCAGGCTCGCCCGCAACGCTTTCGAGTCCCCGTCCCACAAGGCGATATACCGGCTCGCCCGTACCTCAACGTCAAGGCCAGCGTGCTTGCACACGACGTACGCGACCGATTCGGCCTCAAGCTCAGCTATCGAGCGTGTGAGCGGTCCGCGATCTTCCCAGTGTAGCGCCTCGTGTGCTAGTTCGTGGGCGAGTGTCTTCGCCTGTTGGCCGGTCGCGTGTCGGTTGTCCACGTCGACCGTCCCGCGCTTGGACACGCCAAACGCGCCGCTGTCGATCGGCTGGAGCTTGACGGCCACGCTCCGGTGTTCGGCCACGCGGACAAGATCGGCCAGCAGCGTATCGGCAGCGGTGTCTACGTTTGGAACGTCGACGGTGGGAAGATCAGGCCCGTCCGTTTGGGCAACGTCGAAAACGTGAACCGCACGGAAGAAGATACCTTGCTCGGTCTCGGTCTCGCCCCCGTCGGTTTCCCGCTCCCGCTTCCACGGACACGGGGCGAAGATCATAATGCCCCGCTCGCCCTTGCGCACTTGTCTGCCCAGCTTCTTCCACGTGCCGTAACCTGCCACGCGGGAAGCGTGTGGCCTTTGCATCATAATCAGCATGGAATTACGCCAGGAATAGCGGTGAAAACGGGCATGCACCTCCAGGTAGGCCCGGAATGTCTCGGACGCTCGGACGGTGTCAACCGCTTTGGCGAGCGTGTCCAGGCTGTCGTCGATCCGCTTCCGTAGTTCCTTCGCCTTGTCCTGCTTGCTTGCTCTTGCTGGGGATTCTGCTACGGTTTGCATCGTCACTAGCTCCTTTGCAGTTAGTGGCCACGCTCCCGGATGTTGACGCATCGCGGGAGCACTTATCCTGTACTACCTAGAGTATGACACACGTTTGGCACCGCGTCAAGTCGAATCGGCCCCAGATCGCAGATTAGTCTACAACCGTTCCGCCGTAGCGCCGTGACGTGTCACGATGCTGTCAGTAGCGGTGCGACGGGGAAACGCGGTGTTTGCGGGCTGTTTCCGCAGCGTTTGCGGGCTGTTTCCCGCGGCGCCGCGACGCAAGATGCAGCGCGGTGAGTGTCACGCGCGCGGCACCCGGTCGGCCCCTCGATGGGGTCGTGGGTGGGGGAAAGGCGCTTCACATTTTTCACGTCACCTGGGGGGGTCGAACCGAACATAACCACACGGCGTAGACGGCCGTGCTTGCGGGCTGACTGGCAAACGAAGGCGGGGCGGGGAGGGAGGCGCGCCATCCTCCAGGGATGCCACCGCGTACGGTCAATGTCGGGCTACGAGACACCCCGGATGGCGTCGCGGAGGGTGATTCCGAGGGTCCTGGTCAACTTCCGAAGCGTCAGGATCGTCACGTTGTACTCGCCCCGCTCGACCGCTCCGACGTACGTGCGGTGGACGCCGCACCGGAAGGCGAGTTCTTCCTGGGACCAGCCCCGTGCCTCTCGGACCTTCCGCAGGTTCCTGCCCAGCCTGACGAGCACTTGATCTTTTTTGGCCACGGCCCCAGGATGGGCCTTGACAGAGCATACATCGACAGAGTATAACTAGCACATCAACCGTCGGATCCGCGTTTCCGGGGCCTTGTCCGGTGGGCTTGCGGAAAGCTGAGTTATCGAAGGTGCCTTTCATGGTAGGCGACCTCACATCCGAGCTAGTCCAGCGTGGTGTCCCAGAACTGCTCGCGGACGGTGAGGGCGGTAGCAGTATCGGTGTGCTGATTGTCGTTGTTGTTATTCTGTGCCTGGGATCCTTCGGTGAAGCAAAAGACAAAGGCGCCGGGTACTATCGCCGCAAGTTTCGAGAGTGGTGGGACAAGGACGCTGGCAAGTGACGGGGAGGATCGTAACAGTACGCTCCGACACGAGCGCGACGGTCATCTGCCGAAGGTCGGGAGTGGGAATGCTGGTGGTCGTAGAAGGTCGAAGATCGTACGTGGCTTTCTCAACTTCTCACGAGATTGAAACTGGAAGCTAGTGCACGTGTTATTCGATAGTAGGATTTCTGTTGAGGACGCGAAGCTAATACTGACTCTTGGAAGGGGCCTCTCCATCCTGCCCGAGATCGTTGGCGACCAGCTAGTATTACGATCAGGATGGATCACGACACCCGCTAGGTCAAAATCGGTTTCGATCCCGATCGTTCGCGGAAGTGTAAGCTCGAAGGCCCTTGACAAAGCGATCGAGGCGATGCGGGCGCTAATGGAACAGGAATATTCCGATTAGGGCGCGCGGAGCAGAGCGTGTTAATCGTGCGTGCCTCGGTACTTTTTTGAGGGGAGCGACCAGCCAGCGGCGGCAAATGATCTCACTCACGCGGGTCACGGTAGGAGATCGCGGGGTCGAACCCCGAGTGCCTTGGCCAGCTTGGCGATGTTCAGGACCCCGACGTTACGCTCGCCAGGCTTGTGGCCGGTGGGTCCCTTTGAAGTGGGAGGTAAGCCTATGAGATCATGTTGGCTGGGTGTCGTGTTGGCTCTTTTGGCTGGATGCGGATCGGGTGTAGGCTCCACTTCTACGCCTTTCCCAGAGGTAAATGATCGCCTGCGGCAGTCGTGTGCCAATTGGCTGCAAACCGATGCTCAGATTGCGGTAGTTGTCGCTGCCTACGAGTCTGATAGACAATCTGGCTTCACGGAACAACAAGCTTGGGCGGATACGCTCGCTGTTGCTGAGCAAACCTACTCGGAGGACCGCGAGAAAAGTGCGTACGTCACGTGTATGGGGGCTATCATCGACCAGGTGTGGCCGTAGCCGACGACGCTCTTGCCCCCAGACAGGCGTGGGTGGACTCATCGCCCGGTGCGCTGCCTGCGGCGTGAAGCCCCGCGACGGCCCGCCCGATTCGTGAAGCACTTGCGGTAGTCCCGGCGTCCATCGGCGGTTTCTCGGCCCCAGGACCGTCCGGCGGGATTCTCGGCGGCAGGGGGACCGGCGCACGTTCTTCCCGGCTGACACCCGTGGGCAAACGGTCCTCTTGGGGCGCCCCTGAAGCGTCGTAGCGAGGGGCGGGGTTGGCGTTCGAGAGGCCCCGGATGTCACCCACACCGCGAGCGGTCTTGCTCCACCTACCGTCGTTCGCTAAACTCTGACTCTTGGTCTTTGCGGAGGTCTATCTGCGCACCCAGCACCCTAAATAGGAGGCGGTGAAGATGAGAACCTTGAAAAGGGCGGTTTCTGTTCTTGTTGTGGTGGTCTTTTCGAGCGGAGTCGTGGTTCACGGGGAGAATCTCGGCACGGGCTTCACGTACCAGGGCGAGCTTGAACTCAACGGCGTACTGGTCGCGGACGATTGCGACTTCGAGTTCAGCCTGTGGGATGCGGCGAGCGGAGGGAACCAGGTCGGCCCGACGCTCCCGTTCGACGGGCAGGGAGGCAACCCACCTCCGATCTCCGTAGACGGAGGCCGGTTGACGGTAGAGTTGGATTTCGGTGCCGATGTGATTTCGGGGGAGGGCCGCTGGCTGGAGATCAAGGTCTGTTGCCCATCACCATGCGCCGGCGCACAGAGCACACTCGTCCCACGGCAGGAACTGACCCCGGTTCCACATGCGCTAGTGTTGCCTGGGTTGCGGACTGAGCAGAACCTGACCAGCCCGAACCTGATTGGCGGGCATCGCGGTAATCACACAATCGGTGATGTTGTGGGAGCGACGATCAGTGGTGGTGGTTCCTACATGGCGGCTAACCGAGTGACGGACGACTACGGGACAGTCGCCGGCGGACGCAACAATGAAGCTGGTAATAGTTCTGGTGACACGACGGATGCCACCTATCCTAGCGTCGGCGGCGGCCTCGGAAACACCGCCAGCGACACGTTTGCCACTGTTGCCGGAGGAGTCTATAACGTGGCCAGCGGTGAGTCGTCTAGTGTAGGGGGAGGTGAGAACAACACTGCCGGAGGGCGTCGATCCACTGTGTGTGGCGGCCACGCCAACGATGCCAGCGCCTCCAACACCACCATAGGTGGGGGCACCGACAACACCGCTAGCGGCGTTGTTGCCACGGTCGGCGGAGGCGGGGGCAATGCGGCGGGCGGGGAGTATTCCGCGATCAGTGGCGGGTTTGGAAACCTGGCCACCGGGCGCTATTCTACGGTGTGTGGCGGTGGCGGTGGAAGCAACGTCGCTGCTGGCAACTGGGCTGTGGTCGGTGGTGGTGATGCCAATACCAGCCTTGGCCACTTCAGCACGGTTGCGGGAGGATACGCCAACGAAGCCAGTGGAACCAGAAGTGCAATTCCGGGGGGGCAGGGCAACGTCGCTGGTGGAGCCTATAGCTTCGCCGTAGGCTACCGGGCGAAGACAAACAATGCGGGCTGCTTTACCTGGGCCGACTCAAACGATCTGGATTTCCCTTCGCCCACTGAGGGCAATTTCACACCTGCGGCTAATCAGTTCCTCGCTCGAACGACGGGCGGTGCAGTCTTCGTCACGGGAATCAATGGTGCCGGCGATTCAACTGCCGGTGTGGTGCTCTCGTCAGGTAGCGGGAGTTGGTCGTCAATGAGCGATCGCAACGCCAAGGATGATATCGAACGAGTCAGCGGACGTGAGGTTCTTCGGCACCTCAACGAAATCGTTATCTCGAAGTGGCGTTACAAGAGTCAAGATGCCTCTATCCGACACATTGGGCCGATGGCTCAGGACTTCTTTGCCGCGTTCGGGATCGGTGAAGACGAGAAGTTCATTACGAGCATTGACGCGGACGGCGTGGCGCTGGCCGCTATCCAAGGTCTGAGCGAGATAGTTCAGGAGAAAGAGGAGGAAATCGTATTGCTCAAAGCTCGCATTGCTGCTGTTGAAAGGGCTGTTGCGGTCATTGCCCAGCAAAACGAGCCAAAGGGAGGTGTCCGGTGAAATGTCGCCTCCCTTGTATCTTTGCGTTGGCTGGTGTTCTTGTTGTGGCTTCTTCCGGCAGCGTCCAAGGCGACGACGTTTATGAGCTGAACTGGAGCACGACCGATGGCGGTGGCGGCACGAGTGAGGCCGACGGGTACAGACTTCGTGGCGCCGTCGGCCAGCCAGACGTTGAGACGCTTACTGCGGACGGTTTTGTGCTACGCGGAGGTTTCTGGACGAAGGCCAGGCGTGACGAGTCAATCCCCGCCGTCTCCGAGTGGGGTCTCACTGTCATGGGCCTACTCGTGCTCACAGCCGGGGCCTTCGCGCTCAGGCGTCAGCCCGCCCGGGCGTAGCCGAGCCCGCCATCGACCGACTTTCACGAGGGCGCTCGTCTTACGGGCGACCTCAATGAAGCCCAGAAGGCCTTGACCGCCCTGCTGGGCTCGTGGCAGTCCCCGGAAACCTGGCCGAGGCGGTGGTCAGACCCCCAACGGGGAGCCGCAGGCCGACCTTCCCCCGTGCAGACACCCAAGGGACGCGGAGGTCACCGGGCGCTCCACGAGACAGTTGGGAAATGCGAGGGGCAAGAGTGTCCGTCTATGGTCGCTCGGGCAGCGAGACACCGAGCCACGGTCGCGTTGAGTTTGCACCGTTCAGCAGGTCGATCAGGCGTAGAATGTCGGCTGGCGTGGCGACTCCGCTACGGTTGATGTCGGTGCTCTCGGGTGGTAGGGGAACGACCCCGTTTAGGCTGTCGATCAGGTCCAGAATGTCCATTGGGGCACTCGTCCCGCCGCCGTCAACATCACCCGGCAGGAATCCGATGTCGATACGATCACCGGGATCAGGCGAGAGCGGCTCTCCGTCGAGACTCTCGACATGGGCGATCAAGGTGGTCCATTCGCCAGGCGTGATGGGATCGACGAAGAGTACATCATAGGTGTTCGGGGTCTCCTCCACGGGCAGCACTTCCAGGACAGCGGGAGGCGTGCCGACCGTATCGCTGACCTCAAAACTCGAAGCTACGACTGGTCCGTGTGTGACCGCGTCCTGAACGCGACACGAGAACGTCAAGCGAGCCCGATCAAAACCCTGTGGCGTGGTGCCGCTGGCCGACAAGTCCTGGAGCACGTCGATCGTCTCGTCCGACGGATCGCTTACCAGAATCCATGGGGCGATCGGGACAGCCATCAGTTTTGTGACGTAGGCATCGAGACGACCGGCCGAGGTGTGGATGTCCTCTCCATCCGTCGGGTCAAAATCGACCGGATAGCCTCCTCCATCCTGGCTATCGCCGAAGCTGCCAACAACGAACACGTTATCGTTGGCGTCAACAGCCATGTCGGGGTTATTCTCACCCAACGAGCCGCCGAAGGTGCGCGTCCAGCCGTACCAGCCGTAGGAGTAGAGCTTGGTGACGAATACATCGAAGGTGCCGTTGGACACGTGGTAATCAGCTCCTTCAGTGGGGTCGAAGTCCACTGGGTCTTCCGGCTGAAAACCCCCGAACAAGCCCACGAGGAGTGGATTCCCGTGGGCGTCCACCGCCAGCCCGGGATTCTCCTCCTCTCCCGGTCCACCAATGGTATACGTGTAGCCGTACGATCCATCGGGGTTTAGTTTGCTCCAGAAGATATCGTGTCCCCCGTTCGACGTATGGATATCTTCCGTCTCTCCGGGGTCAAAGTCTGCCGCGCCCTCGAAAAGGCCCGTGATGTAGATGTGACCATCGTTATCGACGGCCGTTGCAGGCAAGGACTCGTCCAACTCCCCACCGAAGGTGCGTGCCCAAGCGTATGAGCCGTCGGGAAACAGTTTCACGACGAAGATGTCCTCGCTCTCGGCATTCGACGTATGCTCATCGACGCCGTCGGTCGGATCGAGGTCCACGGTGCGCTTGAAGTAGCCGACTACCACTACCTCTCTGTCCGCGCTTGTCGCTACGTCCGAGAGAGGGACAGGGCCGCCTTGCGAGCCGAACGTTCGGGTCCAGACATACTCGCCATCGGCCGTGTACTTGGTGACGAAACCGCAGGTATAAGAGCTGGCGCACCCGTGCCAATCCTGGCCGCTTGTCGCGTCGAAATCAACACTAGATTGGCTGAAGGGCCCGCAAACCGCAACGTTGCCGTCAGGGTCTACGGTGACTGTCCGTGTCCAGACACCCGATACTGCGAGGGTCCGTGTCCAACCGTAAGAGCCATCGGCGTTCAGTTTGGTCACGAAAAAGGCGCCTTCGTCCGGATCGCTGCTACCGCTGGTGTGGATGTCTACGCCTTCCGTAGGATCGAAGTCCACCGTGAGGGCGAAGCTTCCCGTGAGCAGAATGGACCCGTCTGGACCGATCGCCACTCCTTTGGCGTTGTCCTCACCTTCGCCACCGATTGTGCGTGTCCAGGCGTACGAACCATCCGCGTACATCTTCGTGACGAAGATGTCCTTGATTCCGTTGGACGAATGCTCGTCCACTGCTTCTCCTGGGTCGAAATCGACCGTTTGGCGGAAGAAGCCTGTCAAGATCGCGTTCCCATCGGCGTCTACGGCAACGCTGGCCGCTCCTACCGTTGCACCTTCGGCCCCGAATGTGACCGTCCACCCGTACTCGGAGTCGGTACAGTCGGCGACCGCCAAACCCAACCCGGCAAAGTGTGATGCGCCCGTGACCAGCGCCGCGACAAGGACTGCGCGGCGGACCGCGTTGTGCTGCGTTCTCATGGCTTGCCCTCCCAGCTACAAAGAAAATGAGTCCGTGGACCGCCTGATCGGATACGTGACAAGCGTTGGCCTGTCAAGCCCGCCGGGAGGGGCATCCCGAATGCTCCTCCGGCCGTTCGCAGCCCGTTGCCACCACGCCGGTCGTGCTGGATCGTCGTTGACCCCTCGGATCGGCGGTGGCGAGCCCGTCCGGGGAACCTGGCCGAAAGGGCGATCACAGCCCGATGGGGGCCGGAAGCGGTACGCTGTCCCAGATTCGTGACAGGGTGGCCGAGCCCGAGCCGGGGAGGGGGCGGCGGAGGGTGAGGGGACGGGAGGGTGAAAACGGGCAAAGTTGCCGAGGAGGCTGTGCTTTGCAGCACCCGGGGGGGTATCAAAAACGCATTCTGGCCTCGCATCTTGCCGTATTCCAAGGACCTACGCGACACGGCCCGAGGGGTTGCCCATCGACAACACAGGGCGTATAATGGCCAGTATGAACGTAACCGAGCCGGTCATACTGGAACGAAGCCCCGATCGGCCCCGCGGCGGCAAGTTCGGTCGCTCCGTGCGGGTCCGACTCCCCGTGGAGTTTGAGGAGTTGCTGCCGCTCGCGCGCCGTTTGCTTGGCGTGTCCCTCAGTGGCCTGATGAGGGCGAGTCTGGAGACGACGCTTGCACGCATGGTCACAGCTTCGGTTGAGATTCTGCGGGACCCCAACGCTCCTGCCCCCCAGCGGCTCCGGTTGATGCGGTTCCTACGGGAGTGCCAGAGAGCCGCCCTGATGCGGCAAGGCCCCAAACGCCTCGCGGAGGCTCTGCGCAGGGCACGGGCGGCGGAGGGCGGGTGCATCGTGCCGATCGCTCAGAAGGACAAGCGGCTGATCGCGGCGGTGGAGCGGATGGCGGACCCGGAGGGCGAGCCGGAGGTCGCTGTCCCGGTCTGACCTCACGCTCGCTGCGTATCGCCAGACGCGCGCCGGTGCCGCATCAGCCGGGCGCTCTTGGGGCTGCCCCCATCCTCGATGGTCCCTGGTCAAACTCCCGCCGTAACCCGCCGACCGTGGGAAGCTGCATCAGCTACGGTTTGAGACGCACAAATTGACGGGCACCCGAAGCCCGCCTCGAATCCGTGATCCTCAGTGCCTATACTTATGCCGTTATGACCTCTCCAACGCCCGCTGAGATGCCATCCAAGGCCTACGAAGTGCTCAAATCGCTCGACGCCCAGCCCGGGGACTCGAAAGTCGGCCTCCCACGGGGCGCCGCCTTCCTACACGACAAACCGGAACTGTGCACAAGCGAAGGTGAAGACCTGCTGCGAGTGCTGGACGTTCGGGGCTGTGTCGTAGTCAAGGTGTTCGGCGTCGCTAGAGAGGAGGGAGACGGCGACGGCCGATCGCCGTGGTACTCGCCATCGAAACAAGATGATTCAAAGCAGAGGGCGGGCGACGGCGTTTGGCATCCGAAACGGGGGGCCTCTTGGCCCACCTGGGAGGCCATCATTGACCGTGCGAAAACTGTCTCGGGAGGGTTGTCTACGCCTGACCCGCAACTGGATGAAAGTCAAAACAGGGTGGCTCAGGCCTACTTGGCAGCGACCGGCCCGATAATCCGAATCACCGAAGCTGGGCGCACCGCTTTGGCGCTTCAGCGCCTTAACCACAGGCTGAGCGAACTCGATGATCCAATTCCTGTGGCCGAGATTGTCGGCGTGGTCGGGCACAAAGCTGGCCGTTCTGACAAGCTGGCTGAGAAGATGAAACGGCTCAACTATCCTTTGGTGAAGCCGGGGCGCAAGTGGTATTGCCAGCGGAAGGACGCTTTCGCGCTGTTTCCCCATCACCGGGAACGGATTAAGGAAATCTTGATGTGTCCGCGTCGCCCGAGAAAAAAGAAAGAATTCTGAGCGTGTCATTCCCCGCTGTGCCCCGCCTCTCCCCCTCTCTCCCCCTCTAAACAGCGACAAGGTCCGTTTCAGCCTACAAAAATAGGGTTTTCGCGCGCCCTCCATTCCCCATTACAAGTCGTGGTATACCCGTAGTTTAGAAGGGAGGTACGGCATGGCTGAGTATGTAACGACAGGTGACATCGCCCGCACGCTTGGGTGCCCGCTGCACCGCGTAACGTACGCACTGCAAAGGCTGGGTATCGCGGAGGACGGAAGAGCCGGGACATACAGGCTTTTTCGGTACGAGCGGCTACCTGAGATCGTGCAGGCAATCGGGACGATGGACTCGCGTGTCTTGGAATTGGAGAGTGAAGATGGCCGTTGACAAGAAGAGCCGGAACGCCTTGAGAGGGGCGAAGCCGGGCAAGTCTGATACACATGTTTTTTCTGACACGTCACCCGGTGGCGTGCAAGCGCAGGCTGGGGAGTCCGGGGCGGGTAAGCTCGACAAGCGGCACCTGCGACACTTGCGAGCGTCTGGCCTTTCGGAGGCGACGATCAAGGCTGCAGGGCTTCATTCCACGGAGGATGACCGAATCAAGCGAATCCTCAAATGGCAGCCAAAGACGCGGCCATGGGGCCAAGGTTTGGTGTTCCCGTTCTTTGCCGCGGACGGGAAGTTGACGCCGCACGGGCGCGTGAAGCTGGATGACCCCCGCACGGTCGACGGCAAGGTCGTAAAGTACGAATCACCGCGAGGAAGCCCGAACCGTGCCTACTTCCCGCCTGGGTTCTCCGACGCCTTTGACAAGGCAGACTCTGTTCTAGTTACCGACGGGGAAAAGAGGGCCCTGGCCGCCATGCAGGCTGAGTTTGCCTGCGTAGGGCTCGCCAGCCCTTGGGCGTGGCAATGCAAACGCCATCGCGATGCTAACGGTCAACCGTCCGGTGTACGTCTTCTGTTGCCGGTTCTGGCGTCGCTGAAGTGGCGGGGCCGCAAGGTTTACGTGGTGTTCGTGTCGGACGCCGCCGACAGACCGGAAGTCCGGGCTGCCGAGACCGCGTTAGCGAAGGCCCTCGAAAGTCTCGGCGCCACCGTTCACGTCGTCCGCTTGCCACCAGGACGGGACGGGGCGAAGGTCGGATTAGACGATTTCATGGTTGCACGCGGCAGGAGCGGCCCCGCCGAGCTACGAGACTTGCTCGAATCCGCCCCTCACTGGGCTATCGCAAACATCCTCGGAATCTCCAGGCCCAACTCAATGGAACTCGCGACTGCGTGGCTGCACAGCCAGTTCATGCACCCCGACGGGCCGTTCATCCGCTACTGGCGGAACGATTTCTGGCTTTGGACGGGTGCTTGCTACCGGCGGTCGCCGACCGACGATCTCCACAAACGGGTGTTGCGATGGCTGACCGCATACGTGCCGGATCCCACGCCGCGGAGAGCCCGCGACGTACTTGAGTGCGTGGCTTCACAGACTCTTGTTGCCGACTCCAAGGAACAACCCGTGTGGCTGGGGGAAGGGGGACCGGACCGCCCGCGAGACTGGATCGCGATGGAGAACGGCATTCTCGACTTGCCGACGGTGATCCGGGGTGAGGGCAACGTTCTGCGTCCGCACTCGCCGCTCTGGTTCTCGCCCACCGTCTTGTCCTACCCTTACGACCCGACCGCCACATGCCCGTCGTGGGAGAAGTTCTTGGACGACGTTTTGGACCAGGACGAGGAACGCATCAATCTCCTCGCCGAATGGTTCGGGTATTGCCTAACCTCGGACACCTCGCTTCAGGCCATTCTACTCATGGAGGGGCCACGGCGGAGCGGCAAGGGTACGACGCTGCGAGTGTTTGGGAAACTGGTCGGTCTGGACAACTGTGTCCACCCACGGCTCTCCACCCTGGACTCCCTCTTTGGGTTGTGGGGCCTAGTGGGGAAGTCGGTGGCGATCTGCCCAGATGTTCACCTCGCCCCAGGTTCCAAGGCGCTTTCCGTTCTTGAGATTCTCAAGTCGATCAGCGGGGAGGACGCGATAGAGGTGCATCGAAAGAACCTTCCCTCATTCTCGTGTCGCTTGCCCGTTCGATTCACGCTTTCGGTCAATGAGCTTCCCCGGTTCGCCGACGCCTCCAACGCCCTGGCGTCACGGCTCCACATCCTCCCGTATCGGAATAGCTATGTGGGCCGTGAGGACCGGAGCCTTGAAGGGAAACTGGCGGCGGAGGTTCAGGGCATCTTCCTGTGGGCGATCGAGGGACTGAGAAGGCTGCGAAAGACGGGGCGTTTCACGCAGCCGCATATCAGCACCTCCGTTGCCGAAGACTTCGCTCGGCTTTCCTCTCCGCTGCAGGCCTTCATGGATGATTCCTGCGTCGTCGGCCCCACACAGGAGGTTTCCGTCACGGAACTATGGAATGAGTGGAAGCTGTGGTGTGTCGACAACGGACACAAGCACGGTTCAAAGGAACTCCTTGGTATGCGTCTGCGGAATCTCATTCGCGGCCTCGATCGGTATCGCCCTCACATGAGCGGCGGGGGACGCTCGTACTTCTACAAAGGAATCGGCCTGAATCCCCCTGCTTGGGGTGGTCCTAGTGGTCCTAGTGGTCCTAGTGGTCCTAGGGACCTGCTAGCGCACGCGAAGGAGACAAAGCAATGAAAAGTATCAACAGACATATACAGGTAAGTACGGGGAGCACTGGCGGGAAGCTAGGACTGCTAGGACCGCCCGGACGTCCGCGTCTGGGGGGCGATCCGGTACGTGCCGCGACTCGTGAGGCTTGACGTGGAATGAGTACGCTTCAGACCAACATGCCGCCGCTTGATCCCGCGCGGGACCTGTACGCCCCCATCGCGGACCTCGCGTGTGAGATCGAGCGGGACGAGCGGGCGATAAAGGACGGGCTCGTGGACGCTCTTGAGCGCGGCGATGGTGAACGGGATCGAGAATCTGGCGCCGCGCGACGTTCCGAAGATGGACTCGTGACAGCCGGTTGTGCGGACAGCCGCGGCTTGAGGGGTCGCGTGCACGGCCTTGACGATCTTGGAGACCCCTGTCCAGCGGGCGATGTCGCGGCCGCTCTGTCGAAATCTCCAAAGACGATCATCGACTGGTGCCAGGAACGGGAGTACACTCGGATTCCGTGCTTCAAGATCGGCAATCGGTGGTATCACCGCCTGCCCGAGTTGAAGCGTTGGCTAAAGGGGATTCAGAGTGGTCAAGTCGAGTTTCGCCGCAAACCTCGCTCCGGGAAAGGGAGGTGAGGTATGGCGAGAAAGGAGAATCGCTGGATCAAGTCAGAGCGAGTCGGTGAGGTTACGCTGTTTGTCACGGTGCGTAGCCCGTACTGGAGGATGTACTGGATCGATGGCTACCGGACGACGAAGTCGGGAAAGAGGCGCCCGAAGGAATCGTGGAAGAGCACCCGTGAGACGGATCTGTCATTGGCGAGGATCATCGCTGGCCGGAAGAACGAGGAGTTGTACAAGCAACGGCAGTTCCCGGCTGAGCACAAGACAGCCAATCCCAGGAGGCACGTTCTGCGCAAGGTTGCCGCTGAATTCGTCTCCTACCTGGTTGGCCTTGATCGTTCCTATGATCACATCAAGAACATCAAGGGTCGTTTGGGTCACCTGTGCGACTGGATGGAGCGGAACCGCATGCGTTACGTGCAGGACGTGAACCCATCGATGCTGCGGGTGTTTCAGAACCACCTGGTCGAGGACCGTGGCGTATCCGCGTCGACGGCGAACGACTACCTCGATGCGGTGCACAACTTCTTCGGGTTCGTGATCTTCAAGAAGCGGCTGATGGTAGGTCCGAACCCGGCGGCAACGGGGCGCCAGGCCGAGCTGGACCGGCTGCCCCAGCAGACAGTCCGGCCTCCGACAATCTGCCCCGAGCAGATCAACGAGATCATCCGGGTGGCACGATCGCACAACGACACGCAGACGATCAACATGGTCGTCTTCATCTGCGAGGGTGGCTTTCGGTTCCAGGAGCTGCAGTTTCTCCAGGTCGGTGACCTTGATCTGGACCGACGGGAGATCTTGCTGGACGTGAAGCGCCCACCCCTACATCTGGTTCGCCCGGAGCTGAGGCGGAGATGCTTGACGGCAGATGGTCTATGGGTGCCCAAGAGCCGAGCAGGCTGTCGGCCAATTCACATCACCGACCAGATGCTTCAGGTGATCAGGTCGATGGGTCTCGGTGGACCGTCCGATTGGGTCTTCGTCAGCTCGGTGGGCAGCCAAATAGCGGAGAACAGGACCCTCCAGCGGTTGAAAGCTCACGCTGTGGAGGCCGACGTTCTGGTCGAAGCTCATCCGCGTACGGGCGAGCCGTGGTCGACTATCAAGTGGCATTGGCTGCGGCATTACCACCGCACGCGAGCCCACGTTAGCGGCATTCGTCGGGAGGTCTCGAAGCTGGCTATGGGGCACGCGGCAGACGCGATCCACGACCACTACCGCGGGGTCGATGTGGATGCCTTCCACGAGGAGTACGCGAAGTTCGACAGCGGGATTGACGGCTCGCTACTGGTGGGAAAGTGAGGTGTCCGGGCCCGGGTCATCGGGCACTGATCGGGCACTCCACTTTCAGAGTACGTAAGTGTTGTCCTTACAAGGACTTATGATTGGAGGCGGGGGGAATCGAACACCCGCCCCCGGGTTCGCGAACCGCCTAAAACGCTTCGTTACAAGGGTTTTCGCGCATCCGATGTGACATCCGTTGACACCCGTAGACACCGATTGACACCGATTTGCCAGGAACCAGCCAGGAAGTGAACATCCATTGACATGGGCAAGAACGCCCTCGCCGTCATCCGTGCTCTTGAAGTTACGGAACGCCGATCCACGCGGGCGCCGTTTTCGACTGCAACAACGGCCTATCCATCTTCGGCCGAATAAAGGCACCTCACGGGGTTTGCTCAGTAGCCGCCGGGACGGCCGTCGGACTTACTATCGCATTGAAGACGGTGGGCTGGCGAGCATGATGCAGTGCGTTGCAAAACGCTACGGTTCTGGAGTGCGGCGTTGACAAGGCCTCTTTTCTTGCTTGGTAAGGTCGTAGTATTGCGATGACTCGATAGAAAGGAGAGAATCATGGCCAGTGAGGTTGCTGCAGTTTTCGATCAGTGGGAAACGGATCAGCAGAAGTTGAAGGAAAGTGCACCGGAGATCGCCCGCAGTTTCGGAGGGATGTTCCAGGCGGTCATGAAGGGAG
>SDBU01005266.1_pt1 | contig 15544 bp, 10 predicted proteins | sample 2277071 | NCBI WGS metagenome assembly SDBU01 (sample SAMN10397929, study PRJNA504765) | marine sediment metagenome | isolation source: marine sediment core GS08_GC12, 126 cmbsf | place: Arctic Ocean: Gakkel Ridge, Loki's castle | collected 2008
GTATCATCTCGCATCCTTTCAACTACAGGATTTGCCGGGTTAAGGTTTCCCTTAAAAACACCCGGACCCGGAATATAGAAAAAGAGTCTTCCTCCTCTGTCACTCTCACCGCAGAAAACAGTGCCGTCAGCTCCGACAGCAATTGCATCAAATTGATAAGCCCGCCAGGAATAATATGGACTGCGGTCAACTGCAAACGGACCTAAATTAGTAAAACCGTCTTTACCGCAGAGACTATAAATATGCAGCTTGCAGCATCTTTCAAACTCGCCTGTAATCATGTAAATATTATTATCTTTTCCTACCTTCATCCCTCTCATCCGCCTCATTATCCGGGGTTTTCCCAAAACAACGACTTTTTCGCCTTCTATGTCCATTTTTATTAGATAACCGTCGTTTGTTCCTGCATAGAGATTCCCCCCGGAATCCGTGTCAAAACATTCCACAACCGGATAGTCCCAGGATTTTAGTCCTTCCCAGTATTCACCGGGAAGACGCATATACGTCATTTCTATTTTATCCGTCTCAGGGCTGTACCGGATAATAAATCCGTTATCTCCCGATGTATAAACATTACCGGTTTTGGGGTTACAATAAAGTGCACGCGGCACTGTTCTCCAGTGTCTTTCAGGACCGCTATATACTTTTTTAGTGAGAATATCACCGAAATCTTTCGTTTCCTTAGTCTCTAAATCAAAAACAAAAAAATGGGCATGTGGATAAGTCAAGCCATAAATTTTTGTTTTATCCGTATTGAAAGTCATTGCATATATAGTATTTCCCGGAACAGGAATACCAAAGTCTTCCAGGGGACATTGGTCATCGTTTGTGTAACGCTGACCGTCTCCTGTTTTAGGATCATATTTTAAAATATGCCCCCCTTCATAACCTTCATACGGCTTACAAATATCTTTCCATAACTGTTTTTCTGTACCCTCGTAAGAAACAGGGAAGTCTTTTGTTAATTTAACCGGGGCAAGCATATTTAAACCTGTTCCGATATAGATTTCTCCATTTTTTCCTTCCAGGAGTGCATGATAAACTCCTTTACCGTCAGCAATTTTACCCAGGGGTCTGACTTTATTGATATATCTGTTAAAAAAGAACAAATATGATTGTGTTTTCCCGCTGGTTGCCCCATAAACGAATCCGTTGGAATGAGTAAGCAGTGCCGTAATCCTGCTGTTATCGGCTGGAACTAAATTTTGAGCAGGATATCCCAATTCACGATAATCCATCCTTTGTGTATCAAAATGAGGATTCACCCATTGTTGTGACATGGTCACTCCTGAAAAAAGCAAGCTTAATAATAATACAATTACTAATACTATACTAAATGATTTCATAATTATAACTCCTTTCCTTATATAAATTTTTTATTATTTATTATCTGTTTTCATTCGGGTCATAGCAGCCAAGTCCCATACTGTAGGGATATTTGTCTCTCATTTTACGCACTACATATTCTTCATCGGGTTCTTCAAATGCTCCTACAAACCATATTTTCCCATCTTTATCAGCCTGTGCTCCGCCCGTACCATACGCATAACGCCCATCCTCTGTTCTAAGCAGACCGATGTCTTCACGTTCTCCTGTTTTCAAGTCATAGGATACCATAAAAGATAAAGGCGGAAGGTCACGGGATGCAATATTTTTACTAAATTTTGACTGATTCGTAAAATCAAATTGAATAGAACCATAGTCAAAATCGCCGGACATTACCGGAAGATAATAAATTTTTCTTTCTTTATGCGAAATAGTCATAGACAAAGTAGCGTAAGGAATTTTAAATGGGTCTCCTTCACGAAATTGAGGAGCACACATTATTTCTAAAGGAATAATATTACCTTCAAAGCCGCTATGTACGTCATATTTGAAAAGCACACAAGAACCGCCGACGATTCCATAAGCAACTTTATCCAGGGGATCCCATTCTATGATTCTCCACTGTACTTTTCTATCCAGCATAGGATTTGCCATAGTTCTCGACTGGTTTATAACGGGAAGCTTGAGAAACTGAAGGTTAAATATTCTGTCCTGCGAAATATCATACTTCCATATATTCCCAACAGGGTAACTCCCATACACATTTCCTTCATCGTCCAGAAAAATCGTCCTGCAAATGTCCCAATTGTCAACTCTTCCCAAATCTTCAGTATAGTCATCATCGATATAATATTTATAAAGATGACCATCTTCAGCTAAACCGTAAATTAAACGTCTTTTTTTATCCATTGTCTGTCCCAGTAATCCCCAAAAAGTGTTAATTAAACCTAACTCCTCAACTTCACCCGTATCCATATTAATCCTGTACCAGTGCGGTCCGATATAACTGCCGGCATCGATAGCCGGAGGACCGTTGTCTTCATCCAGTGATCCAAAATATACATATCCGTCTAATTCCTGCATTTGAACGTGTATTTTACCTGTTGTCCAAATCCCTTTACCTCTTTCTTCTGAAAGTACGGTTATGTTTGCAAGATGTCTCATTTTTTCGTTCTTTGGATCAAATTCATAAACATTGGCAGCATCTCCATGCGTGCACAAACCGACATAAATCTTTCCGTTTGAGCCGACGTAGAGCGAACTCCACATCTGGGCATCTTTATGTATCTTGCTGAAATTATAATGCTTGATTTTTTTCGACTTTATCCCGATTTTTTCCTGAGCATCAGAACTAATCCAGTTACAAGAGCTTATTAAGATTACTAAGGCAATCAATATAAATTTTTTAAACCATTTCATTTTGTTGTACTCCTTTCATTAGTTTTAACTTTAACCTTGCTTGTTATTTAATATAAAAAAAAATTGTAGGGGCGAACCTAAGTGTTCGCCCATTCTATTTTCTAAAATGTTTTTCTTCGTGCCCTTCGCGCCCTTCGTGGTTATAATATTCTATTTTTGTACTAAACACTCATGCTCTTTCAGAGCGACACGAAGTATGAAAATAGATCCTGAAACAAGTTCAGGATGACAAGTGCAGTGTTTTCGGATAAAAAGTGAGTAACCCCCTGTCATCCTGAACTTGTTTCAGGATCTTATGCTGGCGAAGTCCGGCTTTAGCGGGATTCACCTTCTACAGTGATATTATTTTCGATACAAAATAGAGTTAAATACTTGTTATTTTATTCTTAATCCGTGGTTTTTATTTTTGTACTTAAACATTCATCCTCTTTCATCTTCTTCCATGTATCGGTTTCAATGGTATGGAAGTATCAACCTTCAATACATTATCAATATTCTCAAAACATTTATGAAATGCATTAACAAAATGTTTTAATAAATTTTTACCATTAGGATAGCACAGTGCGCTGTGCATAACAAATGAGGTGTCAAGAAGTTTTTGAGTACTTTTGTATTCGGATAAATCATATTTAATTCTTTTTCTCGCGTGCACATCAGTCCATGGGTAGCCATAACCGTATCCTTCCATCATTTGAAATAGTTCCTGCCCCGGTACCGGTATGCTCTGCCATTCGTCAGCCTGTACTCCTTCAGCCTGGAGTGCTCTCTGGAGCTTCATACGGAATACTTTTGCATCGACATCAAGTCCAATCTTTGAAGGGTCAACCTTTATCCTGAACAGGTAATATACATGCGTTCGATTTTTGGGTATTTTTTGAAACATCAGCGCCCTGATATCCGAGAGATTTTCTCTCAGGTATGCTGCATTATCCTGGCGTCTTTTATTTTCCTTATCGAGAGTTTTCAATCTGCTTCTTGCGAAAGCTGCACACATTTCATTATTTCTATACTGCCAACCCATTCCGTATGCATTATATCTTCTCGGCTTACCCCTTTCGGGGATTTCACCGAACGTCCGCAGCATTTCAGCCCTGTCTCTGAAATCATCATTGTTAGTATTCAGAAGCCCGCCCTCTTCACCGGCAGCGTCAATTTAATACTATAAACATTATCAACACGAAAACAAATTTAACCGGACAGTAGTAAAAAATGAATTGTTATTTTTAATTTAACCAAAATATTTTATTTCACAATAAAAAAATAATTGAAAATGTATTTCTTAAGTAGTACATTAACTTGTAACTAAACCTTCATGCTGATTTGCATCGCCGCGAAGGATGAAAATTCATCAATTTCTAATTTGCGGCAAAGCCGCAAATTAGAAATAATAGAAAATTTTTTTGCTTACTTTTTTTTCAAAAAAAGTAAGTATTTTCGTTCTAAAACGAGTTAAAATCCAAAATAAGAAAATCCAATGAAAGCAATGGTATTGAATAAGCTCTGTAGTCTTAAAGAAAACGATACTCCGCTGGAGTTGACAAGTATGCCGCACACTGAACCGGGTGAAAAAGAAATTTTGATAAAAGTATCAGCCTGCGGGGTCTGCCACACCGAATTGGATGAAATTGAAGGAAGAACTCCCCCACCACATCTCCCAATAGTGCTTGGTCATCAGGTCGTTGGGAAAGTCGAAGAAACCGGCAGGAATACGAGTACTTTTGAAATAGGAGACAGAGTGGGAATCGGCTGGATTTTTTCGTCCTGCGGGAAATGCAGGTTTTGCCGCGAAGGTAATGAAAACTTATGTTATGATTTCAGAGCAACAGGCAGGGATAATAATGGCGGATACGCAGAATATATGACTGTTTCAGAAGACTTTGCTTTCTCTATCCCCGAAACTTTTTCGGATACGGAGGCAGCGCCTCTTCTATGTGCCGGAGCAATAGGTTACCGCTCTCTCCGGTTAACTAAACTAAAAGACGGAGAGAATCTGGGGCTTACCGGATTTGGAGCTTCGGCTCATCTTGTACTGAAAATGGCTAAACACCAATACCCGAACACAAAAGTTTTTGTTTTTGCAAGAAGCGAAAAAGAAAGATCCTTCGCAAAGGAACTTGGGGCAGTCTGGGCAGGTAACACCAAAGAAAAATCCCCGGAGAAAATGTATAGTATCATCGATACTACACCGGTCTGGATGCCGATAGTTGAGGCTTTGCGGAACTTGGCACCGAATGGAAGACTGGTGATAAATGCCATTCGCAAAGAAGATATTGACAAGGAATATCTCACACGATTGGATTATCCCACACATCTGTGGATGGAAAAAGAGATAAAGAGTGTAGCCAATGTCAGCAGACGTGATATTAGTGAATTCCTGAAATTAGCTGCTGAAATCCCAATTAAACCTGAAGTTCAGGAATTTAAGCTAAAAGAGGCAAACAAAGCATTAATCGAGCTCAAGAAAAGAAAAATCCGGGGAGCTAAGGTTTTGCGGATTGAATAAACGAATAAAAGTGTCCGCCAACCGGTAAAGAAACCACCTGCCTGCAAGTTAATTCTATATGCCGGCGGATATTTTTCATATTTACTTATTTTTCATTTCTGAAGATGCTTATAACTGAGTCTTGTAACATTGTTTTTATTACAAAAATAAACTTGACAAATGCAGTGGGAAGCTTTATATTTCCGATAGTTTTTTTACTTTATGTTTTTTAAGAACATTTTTTTCACCTGGTAACTGCTTTTACTAAAAAAGTATTTTTATTACAAAACTAAAAGACAATAAAATATTGGGAGGTTATTATTATGCCAGTACGCACAGCAGAAGCCTTATGGGAGGACAATTTAAAAGATGGTAATGGAAAGATGAAATTAGGTAGTGGTGCCTTTGAAGGAAATTACTCCTTTGGTTCCCGATTTGAAGAAACTCCGGGGACAAATCCCGAAGAACTCTTAGGAGCAGCACATGCAGGTTGTTTTTCGATGGCTTTATCCCACAGCCTTGCTCAGGCAGGATATTCCCCTGAAAAAGTCAACACAAATGCGAAGGTACATTTAGAAAAAGTAGGTGACGGTTTTAAGATTGTCACTATTGAACTTAAGACCAAAGCAGTAGTGCCGGACATAGAAAAAAGTGAATTCCTGAAACATGCAGAAGCCACTAAAACAGGATGTCCGGTATCTAAGGCTTTAGCAGGAACAGATATAAAGCTGCGTGCAACATTAATGGGATGAAAAGATATTTTAAATTAAGCTTAGAGATTACTGGTTACTCTTCTAACATTTAAAGATGAAACTGTCAGATCCTTTATGCTGTAAAACCATGACAATACCTTAAATGTTTTATGAAATTTTTCAACTTTTTGCTTTAATAGAAAAAATTCTTTTTCTTCTACTGAAGGCATCCGGCATGAATCAGACTTTCCGAACCAGTTGTACCGGTATTTCACGATAACATTATAAACTGCATCCCTTACAAATTAAGGAATAATAATGGAAAAATATAAAGATGACCAAGGAAAGACAAGCATTTTAAATAGAGCTCCGCGTGTGCTGTGCATAGGAGCGGCATAATATACATAATGGGTTCAAATGACTAAATCTTTACTAATACTTTAATGCCTTTAATTTTAAGGATGGATTCCGGGTGTTGTCCCCAACAACTTTTAAAATTACAAAACTCAGAAAAAATGATATATTTCCCCCCACTCCGTGATGTTTTATTTAAAAATCTGTTTAAACAATCCGGTCTTTCTTTCCCATCACACTTCCCTTCTTTCACCTCATCGCATTTAGGAATTAACTTTATTCTGACGGCTGTTCAGGTGGTGCCGCAGGTGCAGGTGCTTCTTCCGCTGCTGCACAAGGCTTATACAACCAGGCAGCTACAATCCCTAATATAATAATCTCGATAGTCCCTAACACCCACCATGAGGCTGCAAGGGAATAAGGAATATCGAGATTAGCATATGAACCATAAGCCATAGGGATAGAAATCAGAAGACCCATCCACAACCCATAACGGGCACCCTCAAGGATACCCTTTCCTTCATACCCTTTGGTAAAAATATAGACAAACAGGAGAGAAAAAATTGCTGATGTTATCCACATAATCCACATTTTTGATTCCATATCCGGACGCCATACGGATGCTGTGGCTTCATAACATCCCGCCAGAATCAAACCGTGAATGATGTAGTCTAAAATACGGTAAGCAACATAGACGCCGAGACTGCCAAGAAGCCATCTTTTTGTATTCATGATAAACCTCCTTTAAAGTAATTTAAAATAATAAATAAATAGCTACCTCCCCCCAATCACACACTTTTTCATTACTATTTATTACTTAATTTGCAGATGCAATGCTTCTCTGTTGTATATAATTTAAAATGCCGGTAAGATTATAATTTAATATACATAATAAAAACCGTTAAAAAAAGTATAAATTAAAAAAAATAGTAATTGGTCGGTTATTGGCAGGTAAGTGAAATATTTTACAAAAAAAATAAATATAGTCCCGTAGGGACAATGTGAAAATAGCCCGGAGATTTATCTCTGGGAAAAGAAAATAGGAAGAAGTTGCCTTTCTATTATTCATAAAACTTGATTTTTCAAGATATTTTCTTATATTAGCCTAAAAATTATTATTCATAAAAGAAAATCAATTCTGGAATAAACACTAATGCTCTTTTAGAGCACTACGAATGATGAAAATACCTGTAATAGCGGGGATAAGTAATATCTGATATTATAAAAAGAATAGAGAATATGGTAACTTCTCAGTCTGCCTTCGGAAGCCTGCTCAACTACAGGCTTTAATTTTAGTTCTCTTGAAAAAGTTTAAATCGGAGAAAAATTATGAGAAAAATTATTATTGTTTTTTTTGCTCTTATTGCAGCAGGATTAGCCTGCTCAGGTGCAAATTCCGGAAAATTTGATTACATCATCAAGAATGGAAAAATAGTAGATGGGACAGGCAATCCCTGGTTTTCCGCCGATATCGGTATTATTGGCAATAAGATTATAAAAGTTGGACATATATCTGAAGAGAAAGGCAAAATTATAATCGATGCATCCGGAAAAATAGTATCACCCGGATTTATCGATATGCACTCACATGCCGACGCTAGAATACTCGAAGACCGCACTGCGCATAATCTTATAACTCAAGGTGCCACAACCGTTGTCTGTGGAAATTGCGGCGGCAGTAAATTAAACTTGAAAACATTTTTTGAGAAATTAAATTCAGGTGGAATTGCACTGAATTTTGCAACGTTAGTTGGTCATAATACTGTAAGAAGAAAAGTAATGGGCAATGCCGGAAGGGAACCTGCATTAAAAGAATTGGAAGAAATGAAAAGGATTGTGGAAGAAGAAATGAGAGCCGGAGCTGTGGGTCTTTCAACCGGTTTGAAATATATGCCCGGTGTATTTTCTAAAACAGACGAGGTAATTGAACTCGCAAAGGTAGCCGCAAAATTCGGCGGATTTTATGCATCTCACTTAAGAGAAGAAGGGCTTAAATTGCTTCCATCTATTGAAGAAGCAATTGAAATTGGTGAAAAGGCAGGTATTCATGTACAAATGTCACATCATAAAGCCGTGGGCGCTGATATGTGGGGCAAAACCAGGCTTAGCTTGAAAATGATGGAAGATGCACGAAAAAGAGGTATAGATGTTACAACCGACCTGCATCCTTATCCGGCAACTTTTACAGGATTTACAATTATTTTTCCCGCATGGGCGTTAGAAGGAAATAAATCGAAAATCCGGGAAAGGTTAAATGACCCTCAAACAAGACAAAAAATAATAGAAGGAATTGTGTTTAATATTAAACATGACCGCGGGGGTAATGATATAAGTAATATTACGGTAGCATTGTATTCAAAAGACACTGCCTTAGAAGGCAGGAATCTCAAACAAATTCTTTTGATGAAAAAAAGAGAACCCACAATGGAAAACGCTGCGGAACTCCTTATAGAATTATACGAAAATGGAAGCGGAAGCGCCGTTTATCATTGCCTTTCAGAAGAAGATGTAATCAGAACTTTGAAGCATCCTTTAGCGATGTTTGCAAGCGATGCAGGTATTGCAGAATTTAATAAAGGAAAGGTTCATCCCAGGCATTATGGGCATTTCCCTCGGATTTTAGCACGCCACGTGAGAGAAAGAGGAGACCTGAAGCTTGAAGAGGCAATCAAAAAGATGACTTCAATGATTGCTGCAAGAATCGGCTCGCAGGATAGAGGAATAATTTCTGAAAATAAATTTGCCGATATTGTTATCTTTAATCCTGTTACCATTCAGGACAAAGCTACCTGGGATAATCCGCATCAATATCCTGAAGGCATAGACTATGTGTTTGTCAACGGTGAAATTATTGTGGACCACGGAAATATCACCGGAAAACTGCCCGGAAAAATAATCTATGGACCGGGTAAAGAAAAATAGACTGATATGTATTTTCATACTAAACACTCATGCTATTTCAGAGCGCCACGAAGGTTGAAAATAATAGTAACCTTACTCGTCGTTGAATCCGAAGAGGGGCAAACGGCGTTTGCCCCTACATCTCTGAAACTTTGTGCCTTTGTGCCTTTGCCCCTTTATTTATTTTTTTAGCATCACCATGCCGTATAACCGCCGTCAACTAAAAGAGTGGTGCAGTTTACCATTCCCGCCTCCTCGCTGGCGAGATAAACCACTGCTGCCGCCACGTCCTCTGTAGTTGCGAGTTCCCCTGCCGGAAGCCTATCGAGAACAGACTTAAGAAATACAGGATTTTTCAGCCTTTCGCGGGTAAGATTAGTTTCCACAGCAGTCGGGGCGACAGTGTTAACCGTAACACCATACTTAGCCCATTCCAAACCAATTGTTTTCGCCAACTGTATCACCGCGCCCTTGGAGGAACAATATGTGGATTGATTCGGAATACCGATGACACCCGCCTGGCTGCTGATAAAGATGATGCGTCCCCATTTTTTTTCAATCATTACCGGTGCCACTGCCTGAGACAAAAAAAAGCCACCTTTTACATTAGTATTGAAAATGTCATCCCAATCCGATTCGGTTACTTTCAGAGCCTCCACCGGCCTGTTTATTCCGGCATTATTTACCAGAATGTCAATCCTGCCGAACTCGGCAAGTACCGCCTCCACTCCCTCCTTTATCTGCTCAGGATTACAAACGTCAATCCCGACCTTGAAAATTTTACGGTCATATTTTTCCGTTTTCTCAACAGTCTCATCCAGACTAACATTACTTCTGTCGGAAATTGCAATATCAGCTCCCTGCCTCGATAAAGCAACCGAGACACTTTGACCGATTCCGGTCGCCGCCCCTGTAACCAGTGCAACTTTGCCATCAAGACAAAACATAGATTTCGTCATTCCTTATTCTCCTGAATTATTATAATTTTCTTGCAGCAAATTTACGTTGGGTAAATAATTAAATAGATAATTATTTACAATATCCACACTTTTTTATAATGCTCTGCCAAAATCCCCCTTAACAAAGGGGGACTAAGGGGGTTGTAAAAAAAAACATAAATATTATTTTTAATTAAATTAATAACCGAGTGGTTATGAACATAATATTTAATTAGATTTTATCTTTTTACTGCAATTATTTTGGAGAAGAACTTTTAATTAATTTAATCAATATTACTATTAATAGCAATTTATTATATTGATTTTCAACAAGACACACAAAATAACCGCAGTGGAAATTCAGCTAACATTCAACCATCCGGATGTCAACGTAGGGGCACGATGCGTCGTGCCCTCTATCACCATTCTCATCATCTCAATCAGCGTAATCAGCGGTCGAAAACTAAAAAATAAATAAATATTGTGTCCCAAAATTAATTCAGTGGAAATTCAACTAACATTCATCTCAACGTAGGGGCACGATGCATCGTGCCCTCTATCACCATTTTCATCATCTCCGTCAGCGTAATCAGCGGTCGAAAACTAAAAAATAAATAAGTATTGTGTCCCAAAATTTATTCAGTGGAAATTCAACTAACATTCATCTCAACGTAGGGGCACGATGCGTCGTGCCCTCTATCACCATTTTCATCATCTCAATCATCTCCATCAGAGTAATCAGCGGTCGAAATCCATCTCCCCTCTTCCCACACCGCAAAATCCTCGAATACCTCTCCCGGCAGTATGCCTATGACAGCAAACACTTCAAAGAACTAAACTACAACAAGGTCGTCAAAGAATGCAGAATTGGCAAAAACAAAGCAAAGGAATACTTAAAGCTTCTTACGGATAAAAGACTAATAAAAGAAAGGTTTGATGGGTATCGGATTTGGTATAGGGCAAATATTGTCTTATAAATCTAAAAAAAATAGTTTTCCACAAAACAGTTAAAATAAATTATATTTCTTGACATTAGACACTATTTTTTTTACTATGAACCAATAGATAATAATATTTTTTTGGGATTGTATATGCTATCTTCTAAAAAAGTATAATTCAAAAAAAATACTAATTTAAAGTATAAAAAAAGATGGTGAGTTATGAGAAAATTAACGTTTTACTTGTTTGTAATATTGCTGTCTATTTTATTGGGAATTACCGGATGTGCTAAAGAAGAGGGTGTAATTAAAATTGGGGCAATATTGCCATTGACGGGGGATGCTGCTCTTTATGGGCAAAATGCTAAAGAAGGTATTGATCTTGCAGTTGAAGAAATAAATTCTGATGGAGGTGTTTTAAAAAGGGAAATTAAAATTATTTACGAAGATACACAAGCTGACCCTAAAATAGGAGTATCAGCTTTTCAAAAACTTATTAAAGTTGACAAAGTAAATGCTGTAATAGGAAGTATTACAAGTTCTGTTATCCTTGCTGTGGCTCCAATTGCTAATAAAGAAAAAATAGTAGTTTTATCTCCAGCAGCAACATCTCCCAAAGTTACTGAAGCAGGTGAATTTATATTTAGAAATTGGCCTTCCGATGCTTATGAAGGTAAAATTATGGCTGAATATGTTTATCATAATCTTAATCTTAAAAAAATTAGTTTATTACTAATAAATAATGATTATGGTAAGGGACTTGAGCAAGTTTTTGTTAAAGAATTCAACCGATTAGATGGGGAAATAGGGATAATAGAAACATTTAATCCAAAAGAAACTGACATTCGAACACAAATCTTAAAAATTAAAAACTCTAAATCAGATGGCCTTTATATTGTTGGTTATCCTGAAGAATTTGTGATTATTTTAAAACAGATTAGAGAATTAAGACTTAAAACACAGTTGTTATCAACATCGGCATTTCAAGATAAAGAGATAATTGAGAAATGCGGTATTGCATCAGAAGGAGTGATTTACCCATATCCAGTTGAACCTGACCCAAATAATCCGGTTGTCGCAAATTTTGAGAAAAACTTTAATAATAAATATAGAAAGAAACCAGGTATAGTATGCGATACTGGGTATGATGCGCTTAAAATGATTGTATATGCTATACAATTAGAGAATGGAAGTTCCGGATCTGAAATACAGAGAGGTCTTCATAGCATTAAGAATTTTCAAGGTGCATCGGGTGTAATGTCATTTGACAGAAATGGTGATATTGAAAAGATAATGGAGATAAAAACCATAAAAAAAAGTGAGTTTGTTAAACTTCAGCAAAACAGGAGTGAAGAATGATAGTTAATAATTATAAAATCAAATCAGGTAAAAGAAATGTACTATTAATAAATCCACCTGTTTATAGCTTTTCAGACTTTAAATTAGAGTATTCTCAACCTACAGGACTTCTCCGTATTTCCTCATTATTAAAAAAGAAAGGGTCAAATACAACACTTATTGATTGTTTGGAATCTATTGATAAGCAAGGTATTATTTCTATCAATTGTCAGAAGAACAATTTTTTACCCAAATACTATTTTGGGATGCCTATTAATCAAATCGAAGAAAAAATATCGACTATTTCTTACAAACCAGAGGAAATATATATAACGTCATTTGCTACATACTGGTATGAAAGTACAAGAGATATAGTATCTCTAGTAAAAAAACATTGGTCATCAGCAACAGTTATTGTTGGAGGTATTTATCCTACACTGATGCCAAAACATGCAGAAAAGATTCTTGGTGCTGATATAATAGCAGTTGGAGAGGTAGAAGAAGCAAATAATCAACCAATTGATTTATCACATTACAATAAACCAAAATATCTGGGTATAAAACCATCGAAAGGATGTCCTAATAATTGCGGATATTGTGCACAAAAAGCTATTAATAAAGGGAGAATGTATTTTCAAGATCCTCAAGAGATATGTGATTGCATAGAACATTGGTACTTTACAAAATGTGTAAATCAAATATACATATTTTCTGAAAACTTTCTAGTAAATAGAAAGCATTTTATTAATATTTTAACTAAAATAGTTAATCTCAATCTTAAACTTCAAATAGGTGCACCAAAAGGAATGGAACCTCGTTTACTTGATAAAACACTTCTTGAGTTAATGAAAAAAGCAGGTTGGAAAGGAATAAGGCTAGCACTTGAAACAAAAAGTGAAAGACAAAGGGAAAAGCTAAATCGCATTTATAATAATACTGCTGATTATGAGCGAGCAATTGAAAATGTAATAGATTCTGGATTTGATACATCAGAAATAGGTACATTCTTGCTCTATGGAACACCTGAAGAACGTATCGAAGACATTATAGATACAGCTGATTATATACATTCATTCGGAAGCTATATTATTCCAATGGCATTTACTCCGGTTCCGGGCTCTCATATTTTTGATAAATATAAACATATTCTAAGAGGCAAAGAACTGACAGAGTATATGGGATGTTTATATCCCTTTGCTGAATACAACGGATATGAATTTAAAGATTATGTAGAACTAGAAAAATATTTTTCTGAATTAAATATAACTAATGCGCGAAAAAAAGAATGTATTATTAACTTAAATTGGTTAGAGGATCATTATAAAGGAGCATTTGCAAAAAGTGAAATTGCTTTTTCAATGAGTATTTAATAGTTTTAAAAAGAGTCTTTTAACATGAATAATAAAATAGAAATACAATTACCTAAACCGTTAGTTGGGCTTTTTCCTGTTCCGGTTGTTTTGGTAACTAGTGTTAGTGACAAAGGCAAACAAAATATAATGACAGCTGGTTGGGTAGGTGTAGCATGTTCCGAACCCCCTATGATATCCCTTGCAGTTCGTCCATGCCGGTATTCCTATAAATTAATCAAAACTTCAGGTGAATTTGTTATTAATATTCCTACTGTAGAAATTCTTGATGAAGTCGATTATTGCGGAAAAGTTTCAGGTAAACATGTAGACAAATTTCTTAAAACTGGATTGAAACCACTTCCTGCTTCAAAAGTTCAAGCATCTTTGATTGAACAATGTCCTGTAAATTTGGAATGTGAAGTGAAAAAATGTATCCCTCTTGGTAGCCACGATCTTTTTATTGGTAGAGTGCTTGTTACATATATTGACAATAATATTTTATATAATGAAAAAAATAATTACAATAATATTGATTTTAAAAAGATAACTACCATTGTAGTTAATTTTTTTGAATATTGGAGTTTAAAAGAAAAAACAGGTGATGTTTTTAAAATATGTGCAAAAAATAAATATTGATAGATAAATTAAAAATTATGAAGGCTAAAGATATTATAAATATAAGACATGAGCATTTTGAAAAAGTACTAATGTCTGAATATGAGGATACAATTAGTTTAGATCAAGGATGTATTTTTGAGATTGAAGAGTATCTTCATGAATCAACTGTTTTATGGAAAAAGTATCGTTCAATAGCTAAGGCTAGTAATGATATTCTTGGTTCGTGTTTCCATGTCGCTGTAAATAAATATGATATGAATCATTCTCTTTCTTTTTGGACAGATCATGGGATAAATCATTCATATTCCGTTTTAAAAATAATAAATGATTTGTATAAATATTTTAATCAAGGATGGAAACTAACAAAGTATGAAGTCTTTGTATTGCTATCTGCAATTTGGATTCATGATATAGGTATGTTTGTTCATAATCCGCCATTTTCCAAAGACCAACAAAGAAAGTATCATGGTAGAATAAGTGGAAAAATATTATTAACTGAATCATTTGTTTCAAATATTTTTAATGACGAAGGAAATGATATAATTAATCAAGATGAAAAGTACGCAATTTCTTCTGTTTCTGCCGCTCATCAATCGAGATTTGATCTTATGGTTCTTAATAAAACATTTAAAATAGAAACTAATCCATTGAGATTAGATTTACTTGGAAGTATTTTAAGAATTGGTGATGCATTAGATATATCTGAATACAGAGCAGATTATGGATTTCTAAGTTTTTTTTCAGAATTTTATGGAGAACCATCAGAATCCACTATTTTCGAATGGCAAGTAAATTATTGCACTAAAGAGATGGAAATAAATAATGGAGTTATAGAATATACTATTTTAGTTGACGAAGATTTAAAAAATGGATTTAAAAGATTGAAACAAAAAGAAAAATTAAAAACATATAATGAGACACTTGATGGTGATACAGAATCTAGTATAGACAACGGCATATCAAGTTTTGCATTAAAATTAGGGAATTATATTCCGTACTATTTATCAGATCATATATTATCTATGTCAGAAATACGAAAAAGTAGACCTCATATAAAAGATTTTTTAAATATATTTGAAAATTGGAAAATAAAAATAAATAGTCAAAATGAAAAAGATATTATAAAAAAGAATACTATGAAAGATTTTATCAAAAATCGAAAAATACATTTTGACTCGTTAAAAAA
>SDBU01005267.1_pt1 | contig 15543 bp, 16 predicted proteins | sample 2277071 | NCBI WGS metagenome assembly SDBU01 (sample SAMN10397929, study PRJNA504765) | marine sediment metagenome | isolation source: marine sediment core GS08_GC12, 126 cmbsf | place: Arctic Ocean: Gakkel Ridge, Loki's castle | collected 2008
CTTCAATGTAGTACCCTTTAATTGCTCTACAATTTAATTGGGTGGTTTAGCATGACTGCCGGAATTTTCACTGCTATTTACTTGCTACAGCATCATTCAGTTTTAAAACGGGGATTTCTCCCTCGAAAAATTTCCCTGTGCAAGTGTTTTGCTTGCTTTCATTGTACTTTACTTCTATTTTTTATGAATAATACATCTGAATATGATTTGGTTTCAAATATTATTCGAGGTAGCGGTGTTTCTATTCTGGAGAATTGTTTGATATTTGAAAAAAGGTCCGCCAATCATTACGCCTGACGTTTAGGCGTGGAACTCGCTTCGTAAAAAGGAACCTTTTTACGCTTTAATGAACGACAATATGGTGATCTATTGTAATTCACCTTTGAAAGCATGGCCGAGGACCGAAGGCAGTAAGGCATCTAGTTCGACGGCAGTTTCGGTTTGTAGGTGTCACTTGCTGTACTTCGTAATCTTTAAGTGCCGGTAGAATTGCGTCACCTTTTTTTGGTTCTTAGCCATTAGTGGTAAAACCTCCTTTCGTTTAGCTTCTTCGCGCCGGGGTTCTTACCACCTTAGTCTTTCCTCAAATTTTCCTGCAAAAATGGATAATAGAGCCAAAAGGTCTTGACATTTTTGTGCTAATTGGTATAATTAGTGTGATTTTGGAATACTGTAACACATAGTGGAACGCCATGGAAAAAGCGACTTACTATCAGATTAAGTCCATCGTCAAAGCTTTCAGGCTCATGGAACTTCTTGTCACCAAAAAGGAATTCCAATTAGCCGAACTCTATCGGCTCCTTAAGTCTCCTAAAACAACGATCCATAGGATGCTTCTCACCCTTGAGTCATTGGGATATGTACAACAAAACCCTCAAAGTCTTGGCTATAGGGCTTCCATAAAGGTTTTTGAGTTGGGTGGGAAAGTTGTACAGAATTTAAACCTTATCCAGATAGCCAAACCGTTGATGATTAAGCTTTCCGAGAAAACCGGTGAAACTATCAATTTGGGCATCTTAGATGATACCGATGTAATCTGCGTTGACAAGGTAGAGAGTAACCAACATTTGAAACTTGACCAGCCCATTGGATACAGAGCTAAGGCTTATCATACTGGCATGGGAAAGGTGATTCTAGCCTATTTGTCTGAAGAGGAGAGGGCGCGGCTCTTTGCAAAGCATATCGTCGCTACTGGTATATCGAAATCACCGAAACCCGTCAGTGCCATCGAGGAAGACCTCAAGAGGGTTCGAGAGCAAGGCTACGCAGTGGACAATGAGGAATACATATTGGGGGTCCGTTGTGTGGGGGCTCCAATCTTTGGCTATAATCGGAAAGTAGTTGCTGGATTGAGCATCGCAGGTCCGGCTTTGCGTATAAAGGAGGAAAACATTGAGTACTTGGCCAAAGTAGTCACAGAGGCGGCAGCTTTTATCTCAAATGGGCTAGGCACTCTATGTGGAACGTAAAAGGAGTTGTGGAGGCAGATTTTTCAGGAAGTGAAAACAGGTAATGTGTGGTTTTTTTAATCGTAAAGTAATCCTGAAGATAAGTCAAGCAAAGGGCTCAGAGACCCAAAGTGTGGGTGTATCTTTAAGCCCTTTGGCTTTATTAAGGCAAGAGATATGAAACTAGGGTGTAGGCGGGCTCTGCCAGGGGAGACCGGCGTGGACGGATTGGTACTGGTGCTCCTCCCGTTGCAGCGCCGGGCATAATCGGGCAGGTGGCAACCCGCTGGTAAATTAACATAGATAAAAAGCGGCTCAGAAAAGCCGAGTAGATTGTGAGGAATAAGCCAGAAAGTCCGTTACTATCAAGATGAAGCCGAGTGTCGTGAGGAAAGCTAGGGTAAGTTCTGCTAGCTTAGACAAGAGGTTAGGGGAGCGGCTTGAGGAGGCAATAGAGGAGCTCCCCAAAGGATGCAGCACCTCACCGAAGCCTGTCAGGCTTATTTTAGTATTTCCAAAAGGCGACTCCCAAAACAATATACACGAAGCTGGCAAGGGGGAAGGGGAAGGAGTGCAAGTCAATGCATGGGATTCTTGAAAACCTAAGGAGATCAATTCTAGAATACGACAAGGTAAAGGCTGAAAGCTGGGCAGGGAAGGCGGTCGAAGAAGGGATAGACCCAGTAAGAATTATGGACATTCTAACTGAGGCCATAAGAGAGGTTGGCGATGGGTTTGGTAAAGGAGAGCTTTGGCTTCCTGATCTTGTCGGAGCGGCCTCCGCTATGCAGGCGGCTACGCCCATCATAGAGGAACAGTTTAAGAAGAGAGGGCAAACTCGAGAAAGTCTGGGTCGTGTCATCATAGGAACAGTTCGGGGAGATATTCATAATATAGGGAAAGACATGGTAGCCACACTACTTGTTGCGGGTGGCTTTGAGGTGATCAACATGGGTATCAACATCAGTGCTGACCAATTCGTAGCCGCAATCAAAGAGCACAACCCTGACCTACTAGCAATGTCAGCCTTGTTGACAACGACTGCTCCAGAGCAGGGGAAGGTTATCACCGATCTAAAGGAGGAGGGCCTCAGAGATAAGATAAAGATAATGGTTGGAGGAGGATCTATAACTCAAGGCTTTGCCGACAAAATTGGAGCAGATGGATACGCCGTGGCGGCAACTGATGCCGTAGACTTAGCCAAGAGACTAATAGGAAGAGGAGGGGGATAGAAATGACTCAGAAGGGATTTAAACGCAATTTTGTCCCTCTAAAGATATTAACTGAGGAACAGATTGATGAGATTCACCAAAGCATACTAAGGGTTCTTGAGGAGACTGGGTTTAGGATTGAGCACGAAAAAGCCCTAAAGCTCCTTAAGGAGAATGGCTGTGAGGTTGATTTCGATACCAATCGGGTGAGGTTTCCACCCTGGCTGGTAGAAGAGTGTTTGTGCAAATGCCCAAAGAGCTTCCGTGTTAAAGCTAGGAATCCAAAGAATGATATCATTTTAGGGGGAGATACTTTGTACTTTGGTACCAATCCTGGAAGGGAGACCGTGGATGTGGATACATGGGAACCACGGGCACCGACCAAGAAGGAGTATTACGAGGCGCTAATAATCACAGACGCGCTAGACAACCCCCAATTGATTTCGCCCTACTACCCCTGGTTCGGATGGGAGGATTTGCCTCCGGTCATGTGTATACCCGAGGGGTTTGCTGCTAGGGTAAGAAATACAAGCAAACCCCTCCATACAGGGCATTCAAATAATTCCGAGATATTCACCATAAGAATAGCGAAGGCAGTCGGAACTGAACCACTCTCGGCAGCATCTTGTTCACCCCCGCTAACATCTCAAGAGGAAGCGATTGAATCGCTTTTCCGAGGTCTTGAAGCTGATTTCCCGTTTCGTTTTACACCTGGGGACACAATGGGAGCAACTTCACCAGCCACTATTGCCGGAACTGTGGTAACCTCTAGTGTTAATATCATAGCTAGGATAGTACTGGCACAGCTTATAAAACCAGGGGCAAGAGTTTTAGTATCCGCCTGGGCAATGCCACAAAATATGCGCTCGGGTATTCCTGTTTTTGATAGCATAGAACAGTGCTTATATGCTGCGGTGACTAATCAGTATTGGCGAAGATTGCGAATCCCGGTAGGTCAGCTCTGTGGTTTCACTAACTCAAAGTCGATAGATTTCCAATGCGCCTACGAGAAGACGATGTGTGCTACCATTAGTGCACTCACTGGAGCTAATGTTATCCAGATGTGTGGTGCTATATATGGAGAACTCACATCTCATCCACTGCAGATGATATTGGATGATGATATAGCCAATATGATAGGGCGTTTCGTGCAAGGGGTTGAAGTAAATGACGAGACACTAGCGACAGACCTTATCAATGAGGTTGGGCCGATTCCTGGGATCTATCTGGACAAGGCACACACCAGAAAGTGGTGTAGAAAGCAATTCATACCTAAAGTAGCTGATAGATTGAGTATACCTGAGTGGATGGAGAAAGGCAAGAAGAGTGCTATTGAGTATGCGAAGGAAAGAATGGAAGAGATACTAGCAACGCATAAGCCGGACCCACTGACTCCGAAGCAGGAAGAGGATGTTACCAAGATACTAGAAGAGGCTTGGCAGTACTACAGAAAAAGAGGCATGCTTTGATGCTAAATCGTAGCGAAGTTGACCTGAGTCAAATTAATACTAGGGAAGGCTTAGAGAAGGCACTCAGGATGTTCCTCATTTAATGGCTGACGAAAAATGAAGGTAACAAAGATAAAGACATTTATTTACCACGCGGCACCTGCGAACTGGCTATTCGTTAAGGTTGAGACAGACGAAGGAATTAGTGGTTGGGGCGAGGCAGGATCTGACCCTGTAGTTAAGGCTACTGAAGCCGCGATTCATGAGATAGGGGACAATTATCTTATCGGGAAGGATCCACGGCAAATAGAGCTACATTTTAGCACCATGTTGCGTGACAGCTGGTATCGACCTTCCGTGATTCCTTATAGTGCCATAAGTAGTTTAGAAACAGCTATGTGGGATATTTTAGGGAAGAGCCTAAATGTCCCTATTTATACTTTGCTGGGAGGAGTGTGCAATGCCCGCCTCAAAACTTATCGAAACGGATGGTGGTTTCCGGCTAAATCCCACAGGGACTACGCTAAGCTAGCTCGGGAGGAGGTAGATAAAGGGGCCAAAGCCCTTAAGTTCGATCCGCTGAAGGGGTGTGATTACTTCATTGAACGAGAGCAAGCCAAGCAAGTGGTGGAGGCTATCCAACTAGTAAGAGAGGCGGTTGGAGACAGTGTAGAGTTGATGATCGATGTACATGCCAGACTGAGCCCAGATAACAGCATAAAGCTAGCCCGAGAGGTGGAACAATTCCGTCTCTTCTGGTGGGAAGAACCTATCCCTACGGATGCAAGTGTAGAGGACTTAGCTAGGGTAGCATCTTCCATCAGTATTCCTGTAGTGGTTGGAGAACATATCTATACTAGGTGGGGTTTCCGTGACGTATTTGAGAAAAGGGCAGCAACCATTATAAATCCCGACATTGCCTTCGGGGGCGGTATCCTTGAGACAAAGAAAATTGCCGATATGGCACAGAGCTATTATATAAGTGTAACACCTCATACTGCTGGTGGGCCTATTCTCAACGCCGCCAGCATACAGCTAGGGGCAGTCATCCCTAACTTCCTGATCTATGAAGTCTTCCCACGAGATACATCGCACTACAAAGAGCTCGTGAAGGACCCGTTCCCTATTATAAAGGACGAGTTCATAGAACTGCCTACCAAGCCGGGGTTGGGGATAGAGTTGAATGAGGAAGCACTGACCAAGCGACCTTACAAGTATCGTAGTATGGGTAGTCTATGGGCCACATACCAGCAATCCCGCTACCAATCAAGATAAATAAATGGCAGACGAAAATTAAGGAGGCTAGTCATCGTGAATTCAAGGGAAAGGGTCACTAAGGCTCTAAATCACCAGGAACCGGATAAGGTTCCCATTGACCTTGGCGGATTTTTAACCACTATCGAGGCTGAAGCCTACGAAGACTTGAAAAAATGTCTGGGTATGCAAAAGGAAACGATAGTCTCGGCGCGGACGCACGCTATTCCCGATGAAGAGATACTGGAAAAATTTGAGGTTGACACCCGGTATCTACGACCTTTCCCGGTGCAAAAATGGGAAGATGTGAAAAAAGTGAATCCGGTTGTTGATGCCTGGGGAGTGAAATTTTACAAACCCGAGAGCAGTCATTATTTTGACCCGGTTGAATATCCTCTGGCCGAGGCTACCCTTGATGACTTGAAGAATTATCGGTACCCGGATTTATGGAATGAAGAACATGGTCGCGAATTGGCTAAAGCTGCCGAGAAATTGTACAAAGAGACGGATTACTTCCTGATTGCGGATGATAGTAACGGCATCTTCGAGCAGACCTGCTTCTTAAGAGGGATGGAAAATTTCATGATTGACCTGGTACTGAACAAAGACTTTGTTGCCAGATTATTAGACACTGTTCTGGAGCAAAGAAAAGATTTTATGGGTAAATTTTTGGATGTCGTGGGGCCTTACGTCGGCATGGTCATGTTGTCATCTGATTTAGGCGGCCAGAAAGGATTGCTGATTTCACCGGCATTATACCGAGAATTAATAAAACCTCGCCAAAAGGAGCTCTTTTCCTTTATTAAAAGTAAAACCGATGCTAAATTGTTTTATCATTCTTGCGGCGCAGTTCGTGACTTGATTGATGACCTGATAGAGATAGGAGTGGACGTATTAAATCCTATCCAGGTTTCGGCGAAAGGTATGGATACTAAAGAGCTGAAGAGGGATTTTGGAGATAGAATCGTTTTCTGGGGGGGTGGTGTTGACACGCAGAGAGTTCTGCCCTTCGGTACTCCCGAAGAAGTTGATGCAGAGGTTAAGAAGAGGATTTCGGACCTTAAGATGGGAGGAGGCTTTGTCTTTACTCACGTTCATGAGATACAGCCGGAAACACCCCCAGAGAATATTCTGGCTATGTATGAGGCAGTAAATAAGTACCGTAATTATTAGAGTTCTCTGGCAGTAGACAGTAGCTAAAACCACAAATCAAGTAATTGATAACGAAAGGAGTTTGAAAATGCCAGATACCCTGACTACACTTGCCACCGCGGTTCATAATGGCGATGCGAAACTGGTTGAGCAGACAGTAGATGAAGCTCTGAATGCTGGGATTGCACCGAAAGATATCCTTGATAAGGGACTTATCACTGGCCTGCAAGCACTTGGACAGTTGTTTAAGGACGGCCAAGCTTATTTGCCGGAGATACTGACCTCAGCTCGGGCTATGAAGATAGGAATTGATAAGCTAAATCCCCTTTTCGCCGCTAAAGACGTATCTAAGAAAGGGACGGTAGTTTTGGGGACAGTTTCCGGTGATTTGCATGATATCGGGAAAAACCTAGTCAGGATGATGCTGGAGTGCAATGGGTACGAGGTGCGTGACCTCGGGGAGGATGTCTCTGTCGGTGCTTTCGTCAGCGCCGCCCGTGATGTCAAACCCGATATAGTAGGCATGTCGGCCCTGCTTACCACCACCATGACCTACATCCCCGAAGTGGTGAAGTCGCTGAAGGAAGCTGGTCTCAGGAGCAAGGTAAAGCTCATGGTAGGGGGAGCTCCCATTACACGTAAGTTTGCCGATGAGTTAGGCGTGGAAGGTTATGCTGATGACTGCACGTCAGCGGTGGACGAAGCTGACCGCCTTATGACATAGCTACATATCCAAGAAGGGACTGTAATAGATGAGAGTAAGTGTTAGGGCACTTCCGTTAGACAAAGAATTGAAGTTGAAGGTAGGTGTGAACCTGCGGGCGGCCCTGATTGAGCCCGGCATCCCGCCTGAAAGACAAAAAGGAGGGGCCGGGAAAGGCAGTGATTCGAACCCCCGAGCCTAAATAAAAAGGAGAGTTTAAGAATGGCAGAGAAGAAAAGTATATTAGACTTTCAAAAGATGAGAAAAGAAGGTAAAAAAATTACTTGGCTGACGGCTTATGATTATCCTACTGCTCAATTTGAAGAATGGGCTGGTATAGATATGATCTTGGTGGGCGATTCCATGGGCATGTGCGTTTATGGCTACTCAGGCACCATACCCGTCACTATGGATCAGTGCATCGTGCATACGGAGGCTGTCCGTCGGGGGGCTCCCAACACCTTTGTGATGGGCGACATGCCTTTTTTGTCTTATCAGATTACACCTGATGACGCTGTTAGAAATGCCGGGAGGTTCTATAAGGAAGCTGGGGCTGATGCCGTCAAGCTGGAAGGAGGGCGCCGCGTTGTTAAAATGATAAAAGCAATTACTGATGCTGGGATGGTTGTTTGCGGCCATATTGGCTTAACACCACAGAGTTCCGGGCAACTTGGCGGCCACAAAGCTCAGGGGCGTACAGCCGAAAGTGCATATGAGTTAATTAAGGATGCTAGGGCCGTTCAGGAGGCAGGTGCATCGCTTTTACTCCTAGAAGCAGTACCTCCCGGAGTGGGTAGATTGATAACGGAAGATCTCTCAATACCAGTATATGGTATTGGTGCTGGTCCTTACGTTGATGGGCAACTTCTTATTGTGAGTGATCTGCTGGGTTTCTTTCAGGCCTTTACTCCGAAATTTGTTAAAAAGTATGCGAATCTAGCTGAACAGACAATCAACGCTATGAAAGAATACATAAGTGATGTTAAACAAGCAAAGTTCCCCGAAGAAAAACATTACTATAAAATGATTGAAGGGGAATTCGATAAATTGATGGGATTAGTTAAGAGTAAATGACTTTAGATTGATAAAATACTATATTTAATGGGAGGAGGTTTATATGAAATACAAAGATGTTCATGAGATATCTTATGAGCCTAGATGGTCAGAACAAGCGAGTGCACTGTATAAAGGGCTTGGTTGGGGGAAGAGTCCAGATGCTCCTCTTTTTGATTTGGAACATGTTGATCAGCTTATGCAGGGTGCTATTGATACTCATATCCACTCTGGTCCAGACGCCTATATTACCCGGGTGCAGGATGACCTTGATATTGCGATTCAAGCTTGCCAGGCGGGGATGGGTGCTGTGGTCTATAAATGCCTGTCTGCACCCACGGCACGCTCGGCTAAGATTACTCAAAAGGTGATCGATCAGTGGGCAAAGGAACATAATAAGGAAAGCACCAAGGTCATTGGTGGCATCGTGTTAAGCTATGCAGTCGGCGGCCTCAACCCCGAGGCAGTGAGATGTACTGCTAGGCTTGGTGGTAGAGTTGTATGGACGCCGGTTGTGGATTCCTCCCACCATCATAAAATAACTGGGCAACCCGGTGGTATTGAGGTAGTTGATGGTGATAAGGTAGTCCCTGAGCTCAGAGAGATTTTCAAGATTATCGCTAAGTACGATATGGTTTTAGCTTTGTGCCATCACAGCACGAGGGAGCGCTTTATTATGATTGATGATGCTAAAGAAGAGGGAGTAAAGAGAATATCAATTGTCCACCCAACTGAGTCCCTTGTCAAAATGAGCATTACTCAAATGGAAATAGCAGCCGAAAAAGGGGCGTACCTAGAACTCTGCTGCCTTGACTTCTCCGAGCGAGAAATTATATGGGATGAATGGCTTGAGATTATCAAGCAAGTAGGCGTAGATCACATTATTCTAGGTACCGATGTCGGGAATTGGAAGCTTCCGCCTCCAGTAATGCAGTATAGAACTTTACTAGGCAGGCTACTTGAGAGTGGTATTCCTGAAACAGATATAGAGAGGATGGCGAAAACTAATCCTCGAAAACTTATATTTGATTAAACTTTGATAAGGAGGAAAAATGAAGCAAAAGGTGAAATAAGTTGTATAACTATCCTAGAACTTAAATTAAATTTATATCAGAGAGGTGTAAAATGAAAAAAGCGGTTTTAATGGTAATTGCATTGTTGTTAGCTGTGAGCCTGATTGCCTGTGCGGCCCCTGCTCCGCCACCGGCTCCTGCACCCGCCCCGGCTCCTGCGCCGGCTCCAGCACCGGCTCCAGCGCCGGAGAAGCCAGCGATAGAAAAGTATTTATGGAGGGTAGCGACCTTTGCTCCCAAGGTACACAATAGAACTGAGCATGTCCTCCGCCCCTGGATGGATGTGATAGACGCGGAAAGTGGTGGCAGAATTCAATTCAGAGCCTTCTACGCCAATTCTATAGTTCCGATCGACGAAATCGCCAGCGCACTACTCACCGGTTTAATCCAGGTAGGTGAAACCGCGGCTGGTTCTGTGCCAAAGTTATTCCCTGCCAGTGTTGTACCCTATGTAAACCCTGTAGGTGTAATACCTGAGGCTCCTAACCTTGCAATGTGGAGGACCTATAAGGACTTTCCGGCGTGGGAGCAGGAGCAGTATAGTGATTGGCATGTTATTTGGGAAGGGTCTGGCACCAGTCAGTTCTTCTTCACCACCAAGCCGGTCAAAAAACTAGAAGATGCGAAGGGACTGAAGATAGCCAGTAGTTCAGTTTGGTCGGGAAAAATGATCACCAAACTAGGCATGACACCAATTGCCATGCCATTCAGTGAAATCTACTTAGCTCTGGAGAAGGGTGTACTTGACGGGGTGCTTTCTTCCTATTCGCCTCATAAGGCTTGGGGGTTCGCTCCACTTACTCCCTATGTTATTGAGATTGGTATGGGCAACTGGAATAACTCGCTCATTATGACCAAGTCGACTTATAATGAGCTTCCCCAAGACCTTAAAGATGTTATTGATAGATATTCCGGTGAGATACTAGCTTATTGGTACGATTTAGCTCTAATAGAGCAAGAGGTGGCCAACAAGCAGTATTACATTGAACAAGGAGGCACGGTCACTCGTCCCTCGGCGGATGAGCTTGCACGGTGGGTGGAACGTTCTGAACCGGTATATGGGGAATTTGCAGACATGCTTAGGAGCAATGGGTTGCCAGGCGAGATTGTAGAACGCTACCATCGTTATTACAAAACCCTCACGATGGATGACTATTCTCAAGAAGCTCGCTACATACCTGAAGCGCCTCGCAAGTACTAACCATATGCGAAAATAAGGTGGACGAGTTTGCGACCAGTATACCATGGTTATATTTGAGTCATACTGGTCGCAAACTTACGATTAGAGGTGTAAAGATGGACCATAAAGTGTTAGTTCACAATCCAAAAGATGGGGTAGGTATAGCTATAAGGGATATAGCAAAGGGAGAAAAGGTTAAGTGTGTTGTCCTAAAAGACGGCTCTCATGTTTATATAGAAGCAATAAGTGACATACCTCTCGCGCATAAAATTGCGCTTAAAGCGATGGAACTTGGAACGGAAATAGTTGAATACGGCGTAACGGTTGGCAAAGCTACACAGCCTATCCTAAAAGGAGAGCATGTTCACGTTCACAATATGAAAAGTGCGAGGTGGAGCAGTGAATAATAATGAATTCATGGGATATAGAAGAGCCAGTGGCAGAGTGGGAGTACGCAATTACGTAGCTATTATTCCAGTTGATGATGTATCAAATGCTACCGCAGAGGCTGTTGGTAGGATAATTCCAGGAACCTTACCCCTACCTCATTCATATGGGAATACGCAGTTTGGTGATGACGCTGACCTATTCTTTAAAACAATAATAGGAACGGGATGTAACCCCAATATAGCTGCAGTAGTTGTGATAGCGATTGAATCTGAGTTTGCGCGAAGAGTGGCCGAGGGTATTGCAGAAACAAATAAGCCGGTGGAAGCATTCAGCATAGAAGGACACGGAGAACTCAAAACTATTGAGGAGGCATCGCGCACTGCGGCAAGACTGGTACAGGAAGCATCATCAATAACACGAGAGCATGCTGGATTATCTGATCTTACAATGAGCGTAAAATGTGGCGAATCAGATACCACTAATGGATTTGCCTCAAATCCAACTGTTGGTAAGGTTGTTGAGCGTATTATTAATGGAGGTGGGACAGTTCTTTTTGGAGAAACATCGGAGATAACTGGAGGGGAACACATAGTGTCGGGTAAATTCAAGACAGAAGAGGGGAGGAGAAAATTCCTTGATAGTTTCAATGAATACCTTGATTTTATTACGAGAGAGCATGTAGACCTTCTAGGTTCTCAACCAAGTGAGGGAAATATAAAAGGTGGTATTAGTACTATCGAGGAAAAGGCGATGGGTAATATAAGAAAGATCGGAAGTGCGAAAATCGACGGAGTGGTCGATTTAGCTGCGTCCCCTAGTGGCAAAGGGCTCTACTTCATGCCTACGTCTTGTGCAGGTTCAGAGGTTCTTACACTCTTTGCAGCAAGCGGTGCTGTTGTTAATCTTTTCCCAACTGGTCAGGGGAATGTTGTTGGTAATCCTGTAATGCCTGTTATTAAGCTCTCAGCTAATCCCCACACTGTAAAGGCCATGTCAGAGCACATTGACTTGGATGTTTCGGGAATACTCTCGCTTGAGAAGACGCTTGATGAGGCAGGAGAGGAGTTATTTAACTTGCTGACTGCAACCATAAATGGGCGTTTAACGTGTGAAGAAATCTTAGGTCATAAGGAATTTGTAATGACTAAGCTTTTCCGCAGTGCATGAGGTAACCCAAACTCTCACCCTTCCAAGTACTAGAACCATGTGATGTGCGAAAACAAGGTAGACTACCGATTATAAGATAGGGGATTATAGTAGACACTAATATGAAAAAGGCAACAAGTGACACATAGCTTACTTTTTAAGTTATCATCATTTCTAGATAAAATTGGTCGCTTTCCAGCATTAATCACTGGTGGATTATCAGGCTTCGTCCTGATAGTGTTGATAACTATGACGACCATTGATGTCATCCTGCGCTATGTGTTCAACCGGCCAATATTGGGGGTGTATGAGCTCTCCGAGATTTTCCTCGCCATCGCAGTGTTTTCGGGTGTTGCTTATACTCAGCTTAATAAACGTCATGTGATTATAGACATAGCAGTGAATCGGCTACCACCGAAGCCACGATTAGCCGTTAACATTGTGTGCTATGCTCTAGCTACATTTTTGTTGGGCATCCTCATATGGTATTCTTATGAAGCTATTTTCACCAATATCCAAATGCGAAGTGTAACCACAAACCTACAAATACCCCTTTTCCCCGTAGTTGGTATAATCCCTGTGTCTTTTTTACTTCTTATGATAGTATTTGGCAGGGACCTTGTAAACTATACAATAGAGGCTTTGAGGCTCCGTGCAGGTATCTTTACAGGACTAGTAATATTGGCTACACTCATTTTGGTTGGGGTCGGGCTTGCTCTCTGGTTCTCGCCGTCAACCTTTAACCTGAGCACCGAAATGAGAGCGGTGGTCAGCATTCTCCTTCTCCTCATACTCTTCACTACTGGGATGCCTATTTGGGCAGCGATGTTTATCTCCGCCATAGTTCTTGTGGGTGGTGTTATTAGCTTGTCGACAGCTTTGGACAGTGTCTCTATATTCCTGTACAGGACGGTAGCGCATTATACCTGGGCGTCTCTGGCACTTTTCGTAGTCCTTGGTTATCTCATCTCCGCTTTTAGGTTAAGTTCGGACCTGTATGATACTGCTCATAAGTGGGTAGGTCATCAGCCCGGCGGTCTAGGCATAGCTACTGTGGGTGCTTCCACTATAGCTGCTGCTGTAGTGGGTGACACCGCTTCTTCAACAGCTGCCATGGGCTTGGTTGCTTTGCCAGAGATGAAGAGATACAAGTATTCTCTCACTATGTCGTGTGGAGCTATCGTTAGTGGCGCTACCATTGGTACTTTGATACCTCCTAGCATAGCTTTCATAATTTATGGGGTGCTCACGATGCAGCCTATAGGCGTCCTGTTTATTGCTGGTATTATGCCTGGGCTGCTTAGTGCTAGCTTATATTCACTGTATATTTATTTTTCTTGTCTTCGAAACCCTAGCTTGGGGCCGCCAGGTCCAAAGTATGGTTGGAGAGTAAGGTTCACTTCGCTTATACGTAGCATACCAGTCATAATCTTGATTATGGCAATCTTGGGAGGTATTTACATGGGTGTGATGACCCCCACTGAAGCCGCAGGAGTTGGCGGCGCCATAGCCATATTAATTGGTGTCGTGATGAGGCGAGCCACTCGGAAGGTACTGGTCAACGCTCTAAGAGAGGGAGCGATGACCTGTTCAATGATATTTCTCATCTTAACTGGCGCTTCACTATTTAGTTCCGGCATATTGGCGAGTGGGTTACCACACGCGCTGAGCTTCTGGGTAACCGAGAGCAACTTTAGTCCCGTTGTTGTTTTGATCAGCGTGCTAATGCTTCTGTTCTTCCTTGGTAGCATTATACCTGTTGTGGTAATGCTGCTTCTCACGGTCCCAATATTTTACCCTATAATTATGGCATTGGGCTACGATCCTATATGGTTTGGAGTACTTTGCGTATTAATGTTTAATATCGGAGCTATGACGCCGCCATTTGGTATGAATCTATTCGTCCTCAAAGGTGTAGCCCCAGATGTTCCTATGGCCACCATTATTTCGGGAGCGATACCCTTTATCGGGCTAACGCTAATTTCTGTGACGCTTATAGTAGTATTCCCTCAAATCGCACTCTGGCTACCCAATATTCTTAGCCAGTTAAGGTGAGGAAGCAGCGTGTTCAAATGTTTGATTTCTTGATTATGAGGATGAAAGAATTGGGTAAGAGAGGTAGAGCAACCGGGTTGGTTCAAAAGCATCAATAGTTTTTAACTAAATAAAAGGAGGTAGCTATGGCTAAGACACTCAAGGAAATCAGAGAATTTATGGAAAGGATGGAAATCCCGGGAAGAGATCTCTGGGACCTGCCGTCTTCAACGAAAACTTTTCCAGATGGTGCACAGTGGAGAATAGAAATTTCAGGGGTTGAGCGTCCATCAACTATGGAGGCTATGATTTGTGAGGCAAGGAAAAGAAATATAATTATTCACAGAGCAATAATAACTGTGGGGGGCTCAACGACTTGTGACATTGAAGAATTAAAGGCCTTTGCTCAGATGGGACGAGATGAAAAAATAGAAGTTATAAGTACGATTGGCCCACGTAAGTCATGGGACGTAGGAGCTAGGGCAGCAGGTTTTACTGAAGGTGCTATGGTGGGAATGAGATTAAGAGGGTCTGATAATATTTCTTATTGGCTGGCAGATATGATGAGAAATATTGATGCCGGGCTCAGAGGTTTTCTAGTTTTGGATGAAGGAATACTTTCCATTGTAACCCACATGAGGGAAGAGGGTTTCATACCCAAGGAAACGATTTTTAAATGGTCTGCATTTGGCGGGTACTGCAGTGCTGCTGGAGCTCGAGTCGTCGAGTCAATGGGGGCTAACTCGGTAAATCCTACATCGGATGTTTCGCTCCCGATTCTGGCATCGATGCGAAAGGCCATTAATATACCTATTGATATTTATATGTTCATTACGGATACTGAGGGAGGAATGTTCAGAGTTTATGAGGCTCCAGAAGTGGCGAGAATCGCTTCCCCTTGCTACTTTAAGATTGAGCCTGGCTCTTCCCAAGGAGATATTTATAAGCCTTGGGTCAGTGAGAGCTGGCATCAAGAATTTATGAGGGAGAAAGTTAAAGAAGCGTCCATTTTCCAAGAGATTATGGAAAGGCACGCACCTCAGCTAAAGTTATCCGGGAAGGGTCCTTCTGATTCAGTTCTTCCCGAGCCTAAATAAACTAAATTAGTACCTGATTAGTGAGAAGGAAGCTTAATATGAACAGAAGAAGGAAAACTGCTATAGGGGCAGTAACTCTTTCCATTGTTTGTGGTTCAATAATCTGGCATGCAGTTGGCCTGTCTCTGGGTTTATAAGGTCGGGGGGCAGGTCAAAATATATATGAATCCTAGTGATCTATCGTTTGATTAACCTGCTTGGCAACTTCAAGCGTGAACATCAATTGCAACTTTGTTAAGTAGTGCTTCTTCAGCGAAAATTGGCACACCTGCCTTCACAACAAGAGCTATGGCTTTAGCAACTGGGCAGTCAACCTCATAAGATTTCTTATGGTGAGTAAATAATAATTTGGCA
>SDBU01005269.1_pt1 | contig 15542 bp, 13 predicted proteins | sample 2277071 | NCBI WGS metagenome assembly SDBU01 (sample SAMN10397929, study PRJNA504765) | marine sediment metagenome | isolation source: marine sediment core GS08_GC12, 126 cmbsf | place: Arctic Ocean: Gakkel Ridge, Loki's castle | collected 2008
AGTGAAACCTCTCTTTCGGCAGGAATAAAGATATTGGCTAAAAAGAAGAAGGCAAGGATCTTTGATATCAAGGGGAACTATTGGATTGATGTGGATGATGAAATAGCCTTCAAGAAGGCAGAAAAGATTCTTTTGTCTAATCTAAAAAAAACTTCCGATGGCCCTGTATCCCGGCACTTAAACCGTCCTATCTCTATTCGAATCTCTAAATATCTCTTAAAGAAACGCATTACCCCCAACCAGATCTCGTTTTTTTCTTTTATCCTTTCGATGATTGGTGCCCTTTTTTTCTTTTTAGGGGGTTATGTTAACTTACTAGTCGGTGGGATATTAGCCCAGTTATCTTCTATTGTTGATGGGTGTGATGGGGAGATCGCCCGGTTAAAGTTCCAAACATCAGAGTTTGGAGGGTGGTTTGATGCTGTCTTAGACCGTTATGCCGATGCCTTTCTTCTATTTGGTCTAACTTATTATGCATATTTTTTAGGAGAGAACCTATTATATTTATTTATTGGATTTTTGGCTATTATCGGTTCTTTTGTGAATAGCTATACTGCTGATAAATATGATGGTCTGATGAAGAAAAAACTTGGTCAAGAGAAGCACTATTTTAGGATAGGTCGTGATGTCCGGATATTTATAATATTTTTGGGGACCTTAATAAATCAGCCTGTTTCGATCCTATTTATAATTGGTTTTACAATGAATGTAGAAAATATAAGGAGGATAGTAATGTTTTATAAAAGTAGAGGATAGCCTTTTGCTTAAGGATGATAAAACCGATCACTATTTCATCCGAAAATAGCTGGAAGGAATAAAAATCAGATATCCAAGTACTTTTAGAATAATAAAAACTTGACATCCTTCTAATCTTTATCTATAATATATGTAAAAAGAGAATAAGTGTGCTATAATCAGGAGATAAAGATATGACGGAGTATTTCAGAATAGTAAAAACTTGACATCCTCCTAATTTTTATCTATAATATACATAAAAGAATAAGCCCGCTATCAACATTGAACCGAGATAAGCGGGCCCGGACAGAGCCGGAGTCCTTGCGGTTTTCTCTTCGCTCCTAATTTATTATATCACATATAGGAAAAAAACAATAAGGGCTCGGCTTCGGTTAAGAGGTCAGGCCTTTTTTAATTAGGAGGCAAAGGGGAAAAATGATAATCAATCCGATTAAAAAGAGGAGAGAAGAGAAGGGGCTCACGCAAGCAAATCTAGCTCTCCTATTGGATGTATCACAAATCTATATTTCGCAGTTTGAGACAGGAGGACTCATCCCCTTCTAAAAAACACATTAAAAAGATTACCAAAATCTTGGGGATTAGTCCGGAAACTTTAAATAAAGAACTCTATCAATTCTACGAAGATAGAAGGAGGGAGTTAAAAAAGAGGATGGAAAGGAGAAAGAAGGAATAATCAGAGAAAAGGAGTAAAAAGATGACAATCCAACCGAAAGGGATTATACCACCAATGATAACCCCTTTAGATAAGAATAAAAATGTAGATAAAGGAGCGATATTTAGAGTAGTTAACTACCTAATCAAAGGAGGGGTCCACGGTTTATTTCCCTTGGGAAGTACCGGGGAGTGGTATGGTCTTAGTTTTAATCAGAAAAGAGAAATCATCGAAACAGTGATGGAAGCAACAAACGGGAAGGTCCCGATTTATGTTGGTACAGGGGCTATCACTACCAAAGAAACGATTTGCCTCACCAAGTTAGCTACTGATATAGGAGTTGATGCTCTTTCGGTAATTACCCCGATTTTTATTACACTTAATGAACAAGAATTATATAATCATTATCAGGCGATTGCTTCTAGTACAGATTTACCCATAATCTTATATAATAATCCTAGTCGTACAGGGATTAATCTTAGTATTGACCTAGTGGTCAAACTTAGTAAAATTGATAATATTATAGGCATCAAAGATAGTAGTGGTGACATGACTCAAGGAGCTGAATATATTCGTAGAACTGATGATAATTTTGCCGTTCTAGCCGGTAGAGATACTCTAATCTATGGATTTTTGTCTTATGGAGGAAAAGGGGCTGTTGCAGCTACAGCCAATATTGTTCCACAAATTGTAGTAAAAATTTATGAAGAATACAAAAAAGGTAATTATAAAGAAGCGTTAAAAGCTCAATTTTTTCTAACACCTCTGCGTATGGCTTTTAGTCTAGGGAGTTTTCCCGTAGTCATAAAGGAAAGTTTAAACCTTTTAGATATAGAGGTAGGTTCTACTTTCAAACCAGTAGAACCGTTAACTAAGGAAGCAAGAGATAGACTGAGAGAAATACTTCACAAGATGCAGGTTTTGTAGAATTAAGAATAAATTAAGAAAAAAGAGAGAACATATTGCTAAAGGAGAAAGCGATCAATTTAATTAAATGCAAGATATTTTTATATTTTGATATTTAATGGTGAAAGGGGTTTTTAAATATGTATAATTTATCTTTATCTAAAGAAGAGGAAGAATTATCAAAAAATATTTACAATTCTTCAATAGTATTTGAGGGATTAGGACCTTATGCTGTTTTGGATAATTTAAAATTAATTCAAGAGTATATCGATTCTGGTATAACTGCAATAAATGTTACCGTTGCGAATTGGCCTGAAAATTTTTATAGGGGCATTCAAAGAGTAGCTAAATATTCAAGATTTATTAAAGAGCATTCCGACACTTTAATTTTAGTAAAAAATATTGCGGATATTAAAAAAGCAAAGAGAGAAAAAAAATTAGGAATTGTTTTTGGATTTCAAGATACTATTCCTATTGAGGATGATTTAAATAATTTAGACATATATTACAATATGGGAGTTAGAATAATTCAATTAACTTACAATGCACAAAATCTAGTTGGAACTGGTTGTTGTGAATTATTTTATAATGGAATAACCTATTTTGGCAGAAAAGTTATAGAACGTATAAATGAGTTAGGAATTGCCATAGATTTAAGTCATTGTAGTGACCCAACAACAATGGATGCTATTAAACTTTCTAAAAAACCAATATATATTACTCATTCTTCAATTAGAGAGATATGTAATGCATATGGTAGGAATAAAACAAAAGATCAAATAATTGCTTTAGCCAAAAAGGGGGGTGTGATTGGAATAACATTTTTTCCATGCCTTGTTAAAAGAAATAACAGTACTTATGAAGTCCTTCCGGCAAAATTAGAAGATGTTTTAAATCACATGGAATATGTAATAAATTTAGTAGATGTAGATCATGTCGCCTTCGGAAGTGATTTATGTGAAACTTGGGTTGAAGAAAAAAGCACTCCTGCAACATCTAGTTTACGTTTGTGGCGACCGTTGAGGCCAGACGTATTTGGAAGAGGTCCCACAGAATTTTATGATCCTCAAGTTGAAGGACTTGAAAGACATTCGGAATTTATAAACTTAGCAAGGGGGTTATTGAAAAGGGGATATAAAGAAAATGAAATAAAGAAAATTTTAGGCGGCAATGTGATGAGAGTTTTAAATGAGATATGGTAAGGAATAAGATTTACAATATTTTTAATGTAAAAAAATTAAAAAAATCTTTATATATAGAGGAGATTTATGGCTATTGAAAATAAACGGATACTTAGTATTTTTGATATATTAGGACCTGCAATGGTTGGACCTTCGAGTAATCATACCGCTGGCGCATTAAGAATTGGAAATATGGCAAGGATGATACTTGGCAGTGATCCTACTAATATAGAATTATTTTTTTATGGTTCTTTAGCAATGGTTTATAAAGACCATAAAACTGATGTGGGAGTTATTGCTGGTTTATTAGATTATGAAATTGATGATCCAGAAATGATAAATTCCTTAGAATATGCAAAGCAAAAAAAAATTAAAATTAGAATAAATACTAAATTAAATTCTAAAAGAAATCCAAATACGATAGAAACACAACTTACTTCTTCCGATAATTTTTCAGTCAAAGTGTCAGGCATATCTGTAGGTGGCGGGGAAATAATAATAAAACAAATTGATGAGTTTAGTATTAATTTGAATGGTAATGAGGATATATTATTAATATTTCTTAGTCAAGAAGATTTCTCACTGATTGATAAAATAATGAATATCCTTAATGAAAAATATATTTCTATGCAATCCATAGACGGTATAAACAGGAAGTTAATTTTGATTACTTTAAAAGATAATATTGAAAAGTCAAAAATGGATTTTATAAAATTAACTATCAAAAATAGTAAAATTCGTATTATCAAATCATTAAAATATACATGTAAATTACGTGATTCTTCTCCATTATTTAAGACAATTAAAGAAATGGTTAATATTGCTGAAATAAAGAAAATATTACTAGCAGAGGTCGTAACTGAATATGAATCAAAAAGAAGTGGTTTGGATGAAGGAGAAATAAGGGAACGTATTAACAACATTTGGAAAATAATGAAAGATTCAATAAATGATGCATTATTTAAAAATAATAAAATAATAACTGCAATTATTAGTGGAAAAGATGCAAAAATGTTATATAAGTCATACAAAGGGAACAAAACAATATCAGGAGATATTTTATCATTAGCTATAACAAGAAGTCTAGCAAGTTATGAAGCAAAAACATCAATGATTAGGGTTGTTCCAGCACCTACAGCTGGGGCAGTTGGTGTACTACCAGGTGTAATTATGACAATATCCGAGAAGTATGATTCGAATTTGAATAGTGTTATAGATTCTCTTTTAATTTCCGCTGGAATTGGAATTTGCATATCAAATGTAGCCCCAGTTTCGGGTGCTGCTGGTGGTTGTCAATCAGAAATTGGTGTAGCATCTGCGATGGCTGCATCGGCAGCTGTATATTTAGCTGGGGGAAATTCAGATGAAATTGTGAATGCTACAGCTTTAGCATTAATGAATCTTATGGGCTTGGCATGTGATACTATCAAAGGTGCTCCTGGAATTCCATGTATGATAAGAAATGCTGTTGGTGTAGCAAATGCTCTTTCTTCGGCAGAGATGGCATTTGCTGGAATTAAAAGTATAATTCCACCAGATGAAACCATCGATGCATTAAGAAATGTTCAAACTCTTATGCCAATGGAATTAAGAGATACTACATTAGGGGGAATTGGAATTACCAAAACTGCAAAGAGGTTAAAGGAAGAATGGAACACTAAACAGAATTCTAAGATTAGAGAAAGAGAGGAGGGATAAATATAAAGAAATAATTAATTTTTAACTTTAAAATCTTATTTACAAATTAAAAAATTTAGGAGGGTGAAAAATGTTACATCGCAACATAAAAAAAGTATTGTATGTTTTTTGTATCGTTACTGTTTTTTTGTTTTTTTCAATTACTGCATTAGCTTTACAAGAAAATTGGCCCAAAGACCTTTCCATTGGCACTGGAAGTATAGGTGGAGGAATGTATATGGGCGGTAGTGCGTTGTCCAAGGTGATAAACGATATGATTCCAGGTTTAAACTCGACTGTTGAGATTACCGGAGCTGCCGAAGCAAATGTAGCTTTAATTAAAGCGAAAGAGATTGAGATTGGCATGACTACATCTAATACTTCCTGGGAAGCTTTTGCTGGAAAAGGTTATGCAGAGGGGAAACCAAATAAAGATATTAGGACATTATTTAATGGTTGGCCAAATGTATTTATGTTTGTTACTTTAGAAAAATATGGAATTAAAACATTAAGTGATTTCGAAGGTAAAGTTTTTAGTGTATATACAAAAGGAAGTAATAATAATACTGTATCAGAGAGAATTTTAGAGACATTAGATATTCATGTTAGACCTGTATATCTGGGTGCAACTGATTCCTCAATGTCTTTAAAAGATGGAGCTATTTCGGGGTTTATACTTGGATGGCCTAATACAGCGGTAAACCAATTGGAAGCTGAACATAAAATTGTAATTATTACACCAAATGAAGAAGAAATGGAAAAAATATTTTCAGCATATCCACAATATTTAAGATTAACTATTCCAGGCGGGGCGTATAAAGCAGTTCCTGAATCACGAGATGGTGTTGGAGGCTTTACTGGCATTGCAGGTCATAAAGATTTACCAGCTGACCTTATATATACAATAGTATCTGCAATGTATGAAAATATAAAAAGAGTTAAAACCATATGGCCACCTTTAGCTAACAATATGGAGATCGAAGATCTTTTAAAACATTCTTTAATTCCACTTCATGCTGGAGTAGTAAAATATGTTCGTGAACAAGGATTTTCAGTACCTGAAAGATTAATACCTCCCGAAATGAAATAATTAAAGTGAACACACCTTGCCTATATATAATGTTATAAATTTATTGGGCAAGGTGTGTTAGTTTATTTCACCTTAAAAAACCACCTTCTTTGAAGGTGGTAATGGTGTTAATAGTCTTTAAAATTATAAAAAATATAAACAAATGAAAAAATTCTTTAGATTCTTTAACTATGTTAATTTGAAAAAAATATTTGGAGCAATAATATCTTTAACTGTTTTATTTAATCTTATTGTTTACCCTTTACCTCCATCATTTTATCGTTCGCTAGGTGTATTATTTGCATGTTTAATAGTTTTTGCAAATGAACCAAAAAATAAATTAGAAAAATATTTAAATATTATAATTATACTTTTTTCAATTATTACTTTTTTATATTCTTCATTCAAAATTGAAGTTATTATGGATAGTTATGGAATTTATACAACTAAATGGGATGCTTTTTTTACCATTGTTGGCACATTAATTATTTTAGAAGCTACAAGAAGATTAATAGGAATATCTTTGCCATTATTGGCCATTATAACCTTGAGCTTGACCAAGTTTGGACAGTTTTTACCATTATCTTTAAGAATAAAAGAATATAGTTTTAATAGAATAGTTACAACATTATTCAGTTATGAAGGTATTTTTGGAATTGCACTTAGGGTTGCTTTAACTTTTGTTGTAATTTTTTTAATTCTTTCATCTTTTTTAAAAGAGTTTAAAACTGGTGAATTTTTATTTGACTTAGCTAATGCAATATCTGGAAAAAGTAAAGGTGGTCCTGCAAAAGTAGCAACAATTGCAAGCTGCTTTTTTGGTTCTATTTCTGGAAGTGCCGTTGCAAATGTAGCTGCAACTGGAGCTTTTACTATCCCTTTAATGAAATCTGTTGGATATTCTCCAGTATTTGCAGCAGCTGTTGAAGCTGCTGCATCAACTGGTGGTTTGTTTATGCCTCCAATTATGGCTGCAGGGGCTTTTATAATGGCAGATATATTAGGAAAACCATATCTTTTTATAGTTAAATCAGCATTTATACCAGCAATAATTTATTTTATAGTGATATGGGTTGTTATTGATATAAGATCTAGGTATTTGAATTTTAGTGAAGAATCAGATCACAAGATTATGAATTTAAAGGATTTAATCTTTACTCAAGGTTATATGTTGGTCCCAATAATTGTATTAATATATTTCCTAGTTATTGTTAGATACTCTCCAGTAAAGTCAGGTTTTTATGCTATTGTTTCATCGATATTAATATATATGGTCTTCATAGAAAAAAAACCTTTGAATATTTTAAAATCCGTGTTGAGAGGCTTAATAAATGCTGGAATTAGTTCTATTTCTGTTATTATCCCATGTGCATGCGCAGGAATTGTTATTGGAATTATTGGTTTAACCGGTCTGGGCCAAAAAATCGCAAGTTTGATTATTGGTGTTGCAGGTAGTAATTTATTTTTAATACTACTATTTAGTATGATTACGGCAATAATATTTGGTATGGCATTACCCGCAACAGTTTCTTATCTTATATGTATTACTATTCTAGGTTCTACTTTAATTGAAGCTGGAATTCTCCCTATTGCTGCCCATTTATTTGTATTTTATTATGCTTGTCTTTCTGGACTAACTCCTCCTGTTGCTTTAGCAGCTTATACTGGGGCAGGAATTGCAGGAGCATCTACAACAAAAACTGCTTTTCAATCGGTACGGCTTGCAATTTCTGGATTTTTATTACCTTATATTTTTGTTTATAATACCAATTTAATTTATCAAACTCATAATATAATGTTGGTTATACAGGCTATTCTTCAAGCATTAATTGCTTGTATCGCAATGGCTATTGCATTAGAGGGGTATTTCATAATAAAATTAAAATATTATTTTAGATTTATATTTTTTATTATTAGCATTTTATTAATTAATAAAAATTATCCTGTATTGAATTTAATAAGTTTGTTTTTATTTGCTATAATTACATTATCTTTATTTTATAAAAAAAAGAGAAAAATATAGCGTGTAAAGTATATAAAATTTGATTATAATTTACCGGGTACCTGGGGGAATCGGTGAATCCTTTTTAATCTATTTTGTTTAACACATGGGCTATTGTGTTAAATATGACCATTTTAGTCAGTCTGGACGAGTGCTTTCTTCAGAATAATAAAAACTTGACATCCTCCTAATTTTTATCTATAATATACATAAAAGAATAAGCCCGCTATCAACACTGAACCGAGATAAGCGGGCCCGAACAGAGCCGGAGTCCTTTGTAGTTTTCTCCTAGCTCCTAGTTCATTATAGCACATATAGAAAAAAACAATAGGGGGGCTTGGCTTCTGTTAGAAGTCAGGCCTTATTTATTAGGAGGCAAAGGGGAAAAATGATAATCAATCCGATTAAAAAGAAGAGAGAGGCGAAGAGGCTGACCTAGGCGGATCTGGATCTTCTGATAGGGGTATCCCAGATATATATTTCTCAATTTGAGACCGGAGGACTTGTCCCTTCTAGAGATCATATTAAAAAGATTACCAGAATTCTGGGCACCAACCCAGAAATTTTAGATAAGGAACTGCACCAATTCTATGAGGAAAGGAGGGAGGAACTGAGGAAGAAGATAGGAGCAAAATAATACTAATTAACTAATTATAAAGCTGTAGTCCTTTAGCCTGCATAAGGTCGATGTGTGGGGAATTGTTTATGAAATATTAGAAACTTTTCAGTTTCTCTCATAAGCAAGGAGATTAAGGGACTATTTAAAAAGAAAGGAGGCTGATAAAGTTGTAGATTCATATTTTTTTTGACCTTAAGGACAGAATGGTACGACTAGCCTGTCAGACGCTTACTTTAAAAGATATGTATAAAAAATTAAATTTAATTGGAGGTATTCAGTTAATGAAAAGAATAAAAAGATCTACGGGAGTTTGTTTAATTCTGGTTGTCTTTTTGATATTAATTTTTACATTGCAGGTATTTGCAGAACCAGAATATAAATGGCGGTTTGCAATGCCCTGGAACAGAAAGCTTGCTAGCCAATCTTATCAATTGTTTAGTGATCTTGTGGGGGTATATTCTAATGGAAGAATTGAAATAGAATATTTTGACAATGCTTTACTTGGATCACTTGGAGAGAATTTTCATGCGATTCAAGCGGGCGATATTGAACTTGGAGCATCATACACTTATGCCAATCTGGTTCCTAAAGGAATGGTCGCTCAGATGCCATACACTATAAGAGATTATGATGAGCTAGCAATCACCTCTTCTGCTCCAGATGGTATTTTATATAAGATTACTAATAAAGCTTGGGAAGAAGTAGGCTTTCATTTGTTATTTATATCGCCTTCAACATTCATAGGTTTAGCCAATAATGTTCGACCTTTAAAAACACCAGATGATTTAAAGGATTTAAAATTTAGAGTATCAGGATCAGTTCAGTGTGTTGAAATGCTTAGAAATTTAGGAAAAGGAACGGGTATGACTATGGAGACTTTGCCTTGGGCTGATATATACAATGCTTTAGAAAGAGGAGTAATGGATGGAATTTGGACTTCTTATAGTTCACTGATAGAAGAGAGGCATTTTGAAGTGGTAAAATATTTTACAGATTTGCGTTTTTGGCCTGATGTAACTTCTATTGTTATAAATAAAGAGATATGGGATGAATTACCGGATGATTTGAAAAATGCCATTGCAAAGGCAGCAAAAATGGCAGAAGAAAGAACTTATGAAGTGTACAGAAGGGCTGAAAGAGAATACAGAGATATTTTAGTAGATGCAGGACTTGAAATTTATCCTATAACTGAAGAAGAGAGATCTTTGTGGATAGAAAAGGCAGACCCAACAGCACTTTGGCAGCAATTAGCGAAACCATTGATTGATGAATTATACCCTGGTGAAAATATGACTGAGAAGATTCTAGAGGAAATAAATGACATGCGAAAATAATGATTCCTCATTATCACTTACCGAAAGAGAAAGGGAATATCTTATGAACTCCTGGGCAGAAACCTTCAGCAAAAAGATATTCCCTTTCATTTCATAAAGGAAGACAGGTTTGGCGTATTATATAGTGATAATAAAGCCTCAAGACCTAATAATCCCGGTCCGGAATAGAGGGTATCCCCTCAGTACTTCGCAGGAGGTGCAAGATAAATCATCTACCGTAAGGGGATTAGTACGGGTAAAGGTCTGCTTCGGGTTTAAAATATCAGCCATAAACCGTAAGATATTGATAAAAGGGTTGATGAATAGGCTAAAAGCAGGACTTTCACTCTTTTATGTAACCATTTATTTTTGCTATTTAGTTTTCAAGGGGCATATAGAGTTAATTTTGCTGCTTAGGTTAAATATGTTGTATTAAATAGTTAGTTTTTGGGAGATGATCAGCAAATATTTATAAGAGGAAAGAAGGTTCATGAATTTATTAAGTAAGCTAATTAAAATATTTGAAGATATACTTGCTTTTATAGGTTTATGGTTAATTACAATTCTAATTGTTGTTCAGGTAGCTAATCGTTATTTGTTTCATTTTGAGACAATGGGTATAGGAGATTTATCATTATATATTTTTATTTTTTTGGCCTTTCTATCTATAGCAATTACTACAAGAGAAAAAGGACATGCGTCACTTACTATATTTCATGACATAATATTAAAAAATAATCCTGAAAAGCAATATCTTTATAGAATAATAATGAATATTACTTCTTTAATTGTTGTTGGAACCTTTATCTATCTTAGTTATAAATTTTTGTCTATGGCTTTAAAATATCCGGAATATGGAACTCTCGTTAAATGGTTTAATACGAGTTGGTTAAGAGTGTCACTTTCTATAATGGGTGTTTTAGTATTTTTTCACCTTTTTTATAGACTAATTAATAATATTAAAGGATGTAATAATAAAGTTAAGGGGAAATATTGAGATGGAATTAGGAATAGTGATTGCATTGCTTATTTTTTTTATAGGTATTTTTATTGGGTTAGAAGTTGCTTGGGTTTTTTTAGCAAGTGCTTTTGTTGGTGGTTTATTAACTGGAACTGGAATGTCTTTTATACCTGGTACTTTTTATGCTACGGTAAATAATTATATTATGATGGCAATAAGTTTTTTTATACTTGCTGGAGGCTTAATGTCATCAGCAGGATTAGCTGATCACATTCTTAAATTCGCTTATTCTTTAGTGGGGAATATTAAAGGCGGGATGATAGCTGTCGGAATAATTGCATCTGTGTTTTTAGGTGCTTTAACTGGCTCTTCGGTTCCTGTTATTGCTGCCTTAATACCTATGTTAGTTCCTAAATTGGAAAAACTTGGATACCAAAGAAGATATACTACTGCTGTTCTATGCTCTTCTAGTTTTTTAGGTTATTTAATTCCCCCTAGCGTTCCCGTTTTAGTATATTGCTTAATTGTAAATCAGTCAGTAGCAGCTGTCTTTTTATCTACAGTAGTACCAGGATTGTTATTAGCATTGGGATATATGATAGTAAATTATTTTATTTGCCAAAATTATATGGATGATAAGCATAATGATTTAGGTAATGATTTAAATTTATCCCATACTAATAGATTGAAAAGGTTTTTTTCAACTGGAAGATCTGCCCTACCAGCTCTAGGATGCCCTTTTGTTGTATTAGTAGGAATTTACGGTGGAATTTTTACGCCTAATGAAGCAGGAGCGATTGCAGTAATATATACATTATTAGTAGGAATATTTGTTTATCAAAGATTAAATATAAAAAATATTTGGACCTCCACAAAAGAATCTTTAATTTCAATAGGCATGATAATAATTTTACTGGCTGTAGGTACTGTTTTTGCAAGGTTCTTAGTTAGAATAGGTGCTGCACAATCTTTTGCAGCGTTTTTCTTAAGTGTATCTAACGAAAAAAACGTAATTTTGCTTCTAGTAAATATACTTTTGTTAATATTAGGAATGTTTATAAATTCTACAGTAGTGGAAATTATAACGGTTCCATTAATTTTTCCATTATTAATTCAATTTGGTGTAAATCCAGTTCAATTAGGGGCAATTGTAGTAATGAATGTTGGTCTTGGGGTTGTAACGCCCCCATATGCTTTGTCAATTTTTGCAGGGTCAAGATTATCCGGTGTTCCATATGATAAGTTAGTGGGACCCATGTTGATCTATTTATTTTCTGTTGGCATACCCGTTTTGCTTTTAACAACGTATATCCCGGCTATATCTTGTTGGTTACCCGAGTTAATTTTAGGCTCAAAAATAGTTGGAAGTTGGTAAAAAATTTAAGTGCACTTTTAAGACGTAATATTAAGTACATGTTAAAATATATTATAATATATACGGCAGACGAATATCTTGGAATCCAGCAGAAGGCAATTATCTTTGATGTATGTGTTGGTTTATTAGCTTTTTTCCATACATCTTATCAATGAATGGACAAAAGCAGGAACAACAGTTATTGTTATGACAATAGCCATTCACCGATGAAATGTATACGGAAAGAGACCAAATAGCAGGTATTTTGTATCATGCAGATTGGCTAGTGTATGGATTTACAGTAAGAACATTTCGTGACCAAAGAGAGAGGACTTGCTCCTTACGTAAGATAGAGAACAAGCAGAGCTTGAATTATAAATGGAGGTGTTAGAAATGAATTTTGAAGATATTATACCGGAAATAAAATTAATCAAAAATGCAAAATTAAGAGAAAAAGTAAAGGCTACTATAACTGATGCACTTAGTTGGGGATGGGATAATCTTTTGGCTATACCCTATATTAATAGTTGGGAACCTGAAGTAAGATATTCCCAAAGCCTAGTGGATCATACAAGGCTGGTTACTAACATCATGATGGCTATGGCTCGGGAATTGAAAAAGAAGGGATATAGGATTAATCTTAACGAGTTAATTGTTGTTGGTATTTTACACGACATCGGGCTTCTAATTGAATTTGAGAAAAAAGACAACAAGATAGTGCAGAGGTGGGGACAAAGATTAATTAGACATCCATATTGGGGGATGTGGTTAGCTCAAAAAAATGGTTTTTCTGTCTCTGTGGTCAGCGCAATCTCATCACATTCAAAAGAAGGAAAGTATACGGAAAGAAACCAAATAGCAGGTATTTTGTATCATGCAGATTGGCTAGTGTATGGATTTACAGTAAGAACATTTCGTGACTAAAGAAAGAAGATTTGCACCCTTATATGTAGTAAAAGATACAAGGTCGATTTGATAAAGTTCCCACTGGAATGCTAGGCGTTGAACCCCGCCTACCGATTTTGTATACTGAAGGTGTCTGTAAGAACCGAATTGATATATCTCGTTTGGTTCAACTTACCTCTACTAATCCTGCCAGGCTGTTTGGGATGTATCCCAAAAAAGGAACACTCGAGCCAGGGTCAGATACAGACGTTGTATTATTTGATCCAGTACGAAATTAGTGATGTGCACTAAGAGCTTACATATGAATGCTGATTTCTGTCCATTTGAAGGGATGAGGGTGTTCGGAAAAGTAGTTTTAGTTTTGAGCCATGGAGATTCTGTGATCCGCGACGGTGAGTTGATGGCGGATTATGGTCGTGGAAAGCGTATATTTCGCAAATTGAATATATCTACACTATAAATTGTTGATTCCTGGTCAGTAAGAAAATGACCAGATATAATAAAAATAAATTAGGAGGTTTTCAATGCGTAGTTTCTTAGGAAGAGATATCCTCTCTTTGAAGGATTTTGAGAGGGAAGATTTTTTTAGAATTTTTGAAGTTGCTAAAAAATTAGAACCTATTGCAAAAAATCGCCGGAATAGTATCCTTCTGGCAGATAAAACTATGTTAACTGCATTCTATCAACCAAGCACCCGTACCCGTTTGTCTCATGAAGCAGCTATGCACCGCCTTGGCGGTCATGTGCTTGGTTTTGCAGATGTGAAAACGACCCGCGCTGGCGATTTCTACCAGGAGAGCATTAAAGATACCGTTAAAATGCTGGAATATTATGGTGATGTGATTGTTATGCGCCATTTTCAACAGGGCGCCCCGGCTGAGGCAGCAAAATGGGCTAGCGTGCCTGTGATTAACGCTGGTGATGGTTGGGGAGAGCACCCAACTCAGGTTTTGACGGACCTGTATACCATTCTACAGGAAAAGGGAACTATTGACGGTTTGACTTTCCTTTGCATTGGTGATATGCGCATGCGCACGATGCATTCCATTTCCTATGCTCTTACCCAATTTGATGCACAGGTTATTTACATCGCTCCTCCTGCAATGTCAATGACGGAAGAATTTAAAGCTGAGTTAAAGAATTACAACTTGTGTTTTAAGATAGCTGAGCATGTTGCCGATGTTATTAATGAAGCGGATGTCATCTACATGGAACCTGTTGTGCAGGCTGATTATACCAAAGCTCGTGAAGATGTAAAATCAGAGAAAGGTTTAACTCCAGATAATTACCGGGTAACTCGTGAACTCTTAGAGAAGAAAGCAAAACCCAGTTCAATTATCTTGCATTCTTTGCCGAGAATGGATGAACTACCTCCAGATATCGATATCACTCGACATTCACGTTATTGGCAGGAAGCCTTTAATGGTGTCGTTTTAAAAATGGGTTTGCTCTCATTAATTCTGGGGGCCGAAGAATAAACTTCTGATAAAAAGAGGAAATACTTGAAGTGATTAAATATTAAGGAGACCATGGACTAAAAGTGAATGATGTGGAAAAAAAAGAATTAAATGAACTTCTTCAAGGGCTTATTCAGATTAAAAGTGTAAATCCTCCGGGAAATGAAAATCGAATTGCTAATTTTATACGATATAAAAGAGGAATTATCGGAGATAGAGAAAATTATTACATAATATCGACTAATATACCTCGAAGATTAATCGGAATAATATAAACTTGACTTCTATCTAAATATATATATAAGGAAGATGAAGGATACAACAAATGGTAACCAATCCGATTAAGAAGAGGAGAGAAGAGAAGGGGTTGACCCAGGTGGACTTGGCTCTCCTAGTGGGGGTTTCTCAGATGTATGTTTCTCACTTCGAGACTGGGGGACTTGTTCCTTCCGAAAGCCATATTAAAAAGATTACTGAAATTCTGGGTATCAGTCCAGAAACTTTAAATAAAGAACTGCATCAATTTTATAAGGCTAGAAGGAAAGAGTTAGAGAAGAAGATAGAGAAAAGGTAAGATAGTACCTAAATATAAAGTTAAAATTTATAGATAAAAGAGGAGGTAAGAAATCATGGAAGAGAAAGTCGTGAAGAAGAAAGTAAATAAGGTTGTAGTTGTGGTTGTGATAATA
>SDBU01005270.1_pt1 | contig 15542 bp, 12 predicted proteins | sample 2277071 | NCBI WGS metagenome assembly SDBU01 (sample SAMN10397929, study PRJNA504765) | marine sediment metagenome | isolation source: marine sediment core GS08_GC12, 126 cmbsf | place: Arctic Ocean: Gakkel Ridge, Loki's castle | collected 2008
TACTGGTTACCTAAGGAAGGAATACTGGTTACCTAAGGAAGGAATACTGGTTACCTAAGGAAGGAATACTGGTTACCTAAGGAAGAGCTAATTCTGTAATCTAGCCTATAATGCTATTTTACGGCGATTTTATCTCCTCTTATATCTTATATATATTATATAATAACAACAACAAAGATCTAATAATAATGCTATTTACTATTTTTTTGTTGTTTTTTCTATTGTTGTTTTTTCTATTTCCTTTCTACGAGGATAGTGATATAATGGCGTAATATCTTTAGCACTTACAACCAAAAGCGAGGATGGGGAAGTGATAGAAGAGGAAATTATTGCTGGAAAAGATGATGAGTCACTTCAAGAGTTAGAGGATAGCCTATTTCCTGCTGTTATTCATCCGGAAGCCAACTTCCTCAGACTTCCTCTGTTTTCATTATCTTGGAGAGGACTGAAAAATAAAACTAAGACCGAATACAGATACGTAGAAGAACGAGACGGAAAGAAAGTTGAACTGCTATGGCAGGTAACGGCCAACGCGGAATATGGTTACCCAACACCCTTTGACCATAAAGTTGCCAGGGCAATTGACGCTCTTATTAATGAAAACATACTAAAGAACGGCTACCCACTACAGAACCCAATCCCATTTTCTATCTATAAGCTTGCAAGACTTACGGATCATCGATCCGACAGTGCAAGCCTCTACATTAATATCAGAGAATCAATAGAAAGAATTATAGCAACAACCATAAAATCAGAAGGATCTTTCTTTCTTAAAGATGAAAAACGTTGGCTGGGTAAAGTCTTCCATATCTACGAAAGTGCCATTTTTATGGGTAGAGAGATGCCTGATGGTTCGGTTGCAGACTCTAATTATCTTTGGCTTGGTAGAGAATACTTGCGCAACATAAATGCTCAGTACACGAGACCCTTGGATTATATATATCTTACCAGGCTAAAAAGCGAGCTTGCAAGCAGGCTTTATGAGCTTTTAAGCGGCAAATTTTATGGCCTACCGGAAAAGGAAAATTACCTTCGTATCAGCTACTCAAGGCTCTGTCAGACTTTGCCTCTTGCCGAGCAAAAATACTATTCCAAGGCAAGGGAAAAGCTGGATCCTGCTCATGAAGAATTAATCAAAACTGGGTATTTGTCCAGAGTTATCTACCAGCGTTACAAGCGCAGGAAGAGCTTTAATATTAAGTACTACCTTGGTGAGCGTGCCAGAAGAGAAAAGAACGGATACTTTTCCAAAGATTCTACCCAAGAAGAGCAGCTACTTTTATCTTTGGTAGATAAGACTGGTGAGGAGGGAAATGGACTATCGCCACTTGTTGAGAAACTTCACCAAATAGGTTTGTCGAAGTCGGCCGTGGCCAAGTTTTCCCAAATCTATTCAGAGGATCATATCCATGAGAAGATCAAGATGTTTGAGTTGCTTAGGGAAACCGGTAGTGATCTAATATCCGGAAATCCTGCTGGATGGCTTCGCAGAGCAATAGAGGAAGATTGGCAGCCAACTGAGGAGCAGAAGAGATCCAAGGAGGTAGAGGCACAGAAGTCTCAAGAGCAGGAACACCAGGCGCGCTGGATTGAACATAGAGAAACGTTAATTGAGCAAGAACTAGAGATCTGGGATGATACTTTGCCGGAGGAGCGAGTCCAAGGAAGATTAGAATTTTGGATAGCTGGACAAGGGATGAATAGTAGACCACCTACAAAAGAAGAGATAGAGAGACAGCAACTAGAACTAATAGATATTTTACCAAGGACTGATGAGGAAAGACGTGAATACCTTTCCCATAATTATCCAAATTACCCACCAGAGGGCTTTGAATAAGCGGCAAAAAAAGTGTATCAACTGATGTTAAGGTTGGCATGTGGCGAGCAATGTAGTAGGATAGATATAGGGCGTATTCCGGCGGAAAGCTGTCAGATAAATTGCGGTGTTGCAGAGGTGATACAAGCCCGATAAGCGGCATTATGCAGACCAATTGTTTTCCCCTAAACCCAGTATCCATGAGGGTTTAGGGGAAATAGCATAATCATCTTGCCCAAAATGGGGCACTGTCAACGGCAATGTGTCGTAGCCAATGCCTCAATGATTGGATTGAACTCGTCCGGGCGTAATTCAGGTATTAAGCCGATTACTGTAACCATACACCCTTAGCAATTTACGTGAGGAAAACAGGCTGTTCTTAATTTGACAGTCATGTGCTTTAAACCCGCATGTTATCTATATTTTCTGGTTCAAGAGACGTCGTCAGGAAGCCCAGACCGGGGATCCTTTTTCGGTCTTGAGTTCCTTTACTATCACAACACAAATATCTGGGGTAAACCCGCATAAACACTGGGTGAACTTTTCTTAGGGTGTACAGTTACAGTCATCGGCGTGATACCTGAAATGCATTGGGCAGTTCCATCTCATTGGCCTCAGCCAGAAACGCCAGGGAACTGGGTGCTCTGTATACCCATTGATCAATACCGAATACATACTTCCACGCGACCCACCCTCGATACTCCGCACGTTTAGAGAGTTCCCTTAAGTTACTCCTGACGTTCTCATCATGGTCTGTCAACTGCTGCTGATAGTCAGCCAGGAACAGGAATGCGCCAGAGACCATTGCTGAGGTGACAAGCGCAAGCGTAAGCGCAAAGCGCAAACTGAGGAATCCCTGAAGTATCTCCTTCCTGATGATGTGCATGACCATCCTACTTCACCTCCTGCCGTATGAATGATGCGTATGCAGCGAGGAAGAGCATAGTATTCAGTAGAACAAGTATAAGCAGATCAGGGAGTGCCCGATGGATGCTCTCAGTGATGGATTCCTGCTGGTAGCGAAATTCAGGGATGTCCCTCAACGCCTGAGCATTGCTCCAATAGCGCGTCTGAAGCTTACTGATGGCCTCACGCCCCTGGTCCGCCTCTATCCTGGCAAGCTGTGCTATAGTGAGAGTATCATCCATTTCCATGGTGGTGAAGAAAGATAGGGTGGAGAATCCCTTTCGGGCATTAGTGTAGTCTATCAACTGCTGTCTGTATTGCCGTGTCTGGCTCAGGAAACGCGTGTATGTATTGTAATCCGTTCCGGATAGAATGGATGCTGTTCTGTAGTATACCCATGCCGGGGATATTCTGGATATGTTCTCCGACAGTGCTACCTGACTGCGTAGTTCTGTATCATATACACGGTAAAGCTCCCAGATCCTGTCTGCATACTCCATATGTAGTGGCACACAATATCTGATCCCCTCCAGAAACCAGGTGATCTGCTCCCTGGCGCCATACCTTATGGCCCTGGGATACGGTACGTCACCTGAGTATGGCCAACCGCCATCAGAGAATCTGAACCACCCAGCGTGGAATTTACCTGCCTGCCTCTGTGCAGTGCCAAACTGGTATATCTTATCCTCGAACTCGGACTGCAGCGCCTCGCGTTTGGCTTCTATTGCCGCTTTATCACCTACTCCCCGCAAATGCCTCGCTACGTGAGGAGCGATATTAGGCAACAGCATGACCAGTGCCACCCATATAAACAGCAGGATAACCAACGACGTGGCTGATCTCCTTGTCCTGGCAGAGACCAGTATACCCAGCATGAAGATGGCCAGAAGATAAAGCAATGTGCACGTAAATACCAATCCTATGCGCAGCCCGCAGAACTATCCAGGGCCACCGAACCGGAAGTCAGCACTACCAGAAGTCCAGCCAGTGTGCCAGCTGCCAGGGGAAGAGCGACACTTATCATGCCACCCAGGAGTTTTCCAAGCAGTATAGTGTGCCGCGGAACCGGATTAGAGAGGGCTATGGCAAGCGTTCCCCTTTCCCGTTCACCAGATATAGCGTCATAGGACAGCAGCAGTGCCAGCAGACCCAATACCACCTGTATGATGATGGCCATGTCAAGTGGCGGGAACACACCCATTAGCTGGTTTCCTCCACCTTGACCGATCGCTTCTCTGGGTACTTCCCTGTATGAGACTTCCGGGACAGTATTCCCAAGCTTCCTGTCAGAGCCAATGCACAGGAAGCCTAGCGGAGATGGTGGTCTATATGCACCAAATCCCAGTTGGGAGTAGACCTTAACGCCATCCATATCTTCATTCCTGCTGATGCTTTGGTCATAGCTCCTTAGCCTGACCTCGTAGTCCTTTATAAGCACGAACGCACTTGCGGTTATCAATCCCAGACACAGGATCAGACCCACAAGGAACCGGAACGTGATGATATTTGCGAAGATCTCTCGCTTCATTATTGTCCAGATCATTATCGACTCCTATCGACAGTTGCATTAGCCTGGCATCCTGATCTTCATCTATGGCGCTTTAGCCAACCCCAGGTAAGCATCTGTTTTCCTGCAGACTCAATAGAATGTGCAGAGCCACCAAACCAATCCGGTTCCAAATCCTCCGCAGGATTGTCTGTAAGTCTGCGAACGTTATTCCCACTAACATCCATCACATAAATCTCAGAATTTCCATCTCGATTGGATACGAAGGCAATACTTTGACCATCAGGCGACCATGTTGGATCAGAGTCAATTCCAGGATGCTCCGTCAATCTACGAGTGTTCTTCCCATCGGCATCCATGATGTAGATTTCATCATTCCCGTTCCACTTGGACCGGAAGGCAATCCTGCGACTGTCAGGAGACCATGCTGGCTCATCATCCTCTCTGCCGCTGTTTGTCAGGTTGCGCAGGTTCCTCCCATCAGCATCAATCAAATATATATCTTTTGCCTTATTACGCATAGAAACAAAGGCGATCTCCTGACCATCAGGTGACCATGCGGGATGAAAGTCATCCATAGGACCATCTGTTAGCTTTCGGAGATCATTCCGCTTTATATCCAGCACATAGATGTCAAAACTCTCATTGTTAGGTGATGCGAAGGCGATCTCTCTGCCATCAGGCGACCATGTTGGGTGTATGTTACCCCTGAGACTCGGTGGACGGGTCAATCTGCGAACATTCGTTCCATCAACATCCATCACGTGGATGTCCCGCGGTCCACGCCGGTCCGAGGTAAAGGCGATTTGTCGTCCGTCAGGCGACCAGGATGGATGATAGTCAGGTGCAGGATGGAATGAGAGATTGCGGAGATTCTCACCATTGGCATCCATCATGTAGATTTCCCGATCCCCCTCCCGCGTGGTGGTGAAAATAATGCGTGCTTCCTGCTGTGCCTGTGCCTCAATTGACAGCGCCAAGCTGATTAAAAGCAATATACTGATCAAAGCAGCGTATTTCCTGAACTTCATAGTCGTCTCCCTTCGTTAGCGATCAACGCCATGATGCTTCAGCCAACCCCACACAGCGACATACCTCCCTGCCGGTGAAACAGGCTGCACAAAGCGTGGGCCAAACCAGTCTGGAGCAGAATCTCTTGCGGGATCGTCTGTAAGCCTGCACATATTATTTCCATCGGCATCCATCACATAGATCTCCCAATTACCATCCACCCAGAATTCGCCATGCAGGGATACGAACGCAATATCCCATCCATCAGGAGACCACGCTGGGCTATCTCCCGAGAGCTTTGTCAATCTTCGGGGATTCCCGCCGTCGGCATCCATTACATGAATCGCTGAGAAACCATCCTGACTTGACCCAAAGACGATTTTTCTACCGTCAGGTGACCATGTTGAGTAGCGAGACTCCCCATCGGGATGCTTTGTCAATCTGATCTGATTCTCTCCATTGGCATCCATTACATAGATATGCCAGGTTCCACTCCGCCTGGAACTGAAGGAAATTTTCCCACCATCAGGAGACCAGGCAGGACTTTCATCAGCTCCAGGAGCATCTGTCAATCTACGCGAACGTCCTCCGTTGGCATCCATTGTGTAAATATCTATGTTCCCATTGGACATAGAGGAGTATGCAATTCTCAGACCGTCGGGCGACCAGGCTGGGCTATAGTCACTCTCAGGATTTTCCGTAATTCTGCGGATGTTCCCACCGTCAGCATCCATCACATAGATCTCTGAATCCCCGCTTCGTCTAGAGGAGAAGGCAATACTCCCACCGTCAGGTGACCATGCGGGATTGAAGTCATCCCCGGGATGATTTGTTAGATTAAGAAGATTCCCCCCATCGACATCCATTGCGTAGATCTCGTAGTTCCCATCCCGATTGGAGTGGAACAGGATTTGCCCTTCCTGCTGTGCTTTAGCAATCATCGGCAACACGCCAATAGCTATCAGCAACAGACTGAGTAACATGACACATTTTTTGAGTTGCATAGCAATCACCTCTCTATTGGGACCTCAACGGGATAACAAAGAGTCAGGCGTTGGCAAACACTCCATACTCCGAATCCTGCGCCAATGGCTCTTTGCCATCGTATCATGGATCTGAAAGCAGTTTCCAGATCGTCGTCTCAAGCCTACGATCCCATACCGAATCATAGACCATTCCCATTCTATCGATCAAAATGAAAGACCGGACACCAGCATATCTGGCAAGGGCTATGCCGTTCGCGTCTGCTGTAGACGGCGATTGCCTATCCACTGCAATGCTATACGCCACTTCCTTTTCCGCTATGAGCTTCCTCAGCCCACTAACCTGATCTGTAAATTCGTGGATGCCAATGCATACCAACCCTCTCTGACCGTATTTCTCCTGCAAAGCATTCAGGAGGCGTATGGCCTCTACTGATGGGAGATCCTGACTTGTCCAGAAGTGGAGCACAACGACTTTGCCTCTCAATCCCGACATGGTAACAGGCTCCCCATGTATCCACTGTGCGCCATCCAATTCAGGAGCAGATTTACCTATCAGTTCATTCAGAGATCCTTCCGCATGCTCTCTATCTTCCGTCTCTGATACCTCTTCTGCTATGAGTTTTTTCTCTGGTAACTTCGTGGATTCTTCCAGTATAAGGGGTAACGGGAGGGAAGCTGCGATGAGACGCCATAGCGTTAGACATTATTGGAAATAACTCGATGGGCCTGACTGAAGCCCAAAAACGAGAGAAATCAGCGATTTTTCTTTGAAAAACGTCAATTTTCTTGTTGCTTCTGGCTTTTTTTCGCACCTTGTGCTTATTTCCAATAATGTCTGTTGTTTTCAGTTTGGCAAAACTTCCCTTTTTGTCTTTTGCACTGGCACTTTTGCCAGAATTCGCTTGATCTTTGCCCCAAAAAACAAAAATCAGGGCAGAAAGCTTCCGCTTCTGCCCTTTCTCGGAAATTCATGATCAGGGGATACAAGGAGTATCCGTAACTCAGAAGCCTTGCTACGTCTTGGTTTGAGGTCTTATGGCGTCATATCGCAGCTTCCCTCCCGTTACTCCCAGAAGCGAAGCAGGTTAGCCTGCATTCTCCCATCGAGTGTACCTATCTCATCCAGAAACACCGTACCACCGTGAGCCTGTCGAACACGACCTTCGCGTCTACTTACAGCTCCGGTGAACGCTCCTCTTTCGTGTCCCCAGAGCTCGCTATAGACCAATTCATAACTCGGTAAACCGGAACAGTCAATTATGACATAGGGTCCATCCCTCCGTCCGCTGTGATCATGAGGTATCCGTGATCCTATCGCGCATATTTGGGGATTTAAACCGTACTGACAGCACTCTGTACCTTATGAATACAGGGTTTATGCCGCCTCTGGACATCCAGAAATGGATTCTCGGTCCAGGATGGAACAGGCAATCAAGCAACTCAAATGGATGATCTGGCTTATATGGGCTTTCACAGCATTTCGATATACACAAAAAGTGGCATCATGTACTCCTCGCCCAAAGATCGGTACGGTTTAAATCCCCAAATATGCGCGATAGGATCACGGATACCTCACCTACAAACTTCCGCTGTATCATTTCTCTGATAGGATTATTCATAAGGTATTTGTCGAGGTCAAAACTTCTTACACTCACGATGGAACTGTCTCCTGTCTCGTGTCTTCCTTTGTTTCGGTTGGCTTTAATAAGAATACACATCCACCAGTTCGCTATCTGCGTCTTTGAGATATACGGTATCGCCGCGATTGTTCCATATAGGCGTTTTCGATCCCCAATATAACGATGAAGGAGTGTCCGTCCCTGAACCTGTAAAAACCGTAACTGCGGAGCGGCCGGGGAGAAGCAGTTCTCCAAATTTGTACTCATGGCCGGCATAGTCGCTGAGGGTAAATCCGGCCATATCAACAGCTGCATCGGTGGTACTGACTATTTTGACCCATTCACCGTTGAGATCCTCCTCATCCCTCCCCGGTGGGTCGGAACTGATTTCCGCTATCTCCGCATTGCGGTGCGCGGGTCTCGAAACTTCCACCCCGACACGCCCTCGCTTCACAACTTTTTTGGCTTGCGGTGTAACCATATCCAGTTCATCTTCCGAATCGCCATACTGCGTGTAGGTTGTCCAGTTGTCCGCGCCGACGTCGTATCTGCTCAACCCAGACTGCGTCCCAATCCAGATCTTGTTTCCATCCACCGATACGGATAGCACGCAGTCATGCACCAGACCGTCTTTTCTGGCATAGGCTCGCCATGTACCGGCTTTCTTGTCATACCTCATAAGCCCTGCGTCAAACGTTCCGATCCATACAGCGTCCGAACTCCTGGCAATGCACGTGATACTGTTGCTGGCGAGTCCATCTTCCATAGTATATGTGACCCATTTCCCGGTTTCTTTATCGTATACTGTGACGCCATTGTCGCTGCCGAACCAGACGGAACTGCCATCCACACATACACTACTGATCTCATTGCTCGCCAGCCCATCTTCGGTTGTATATGTTGTCCACGTATCCGCTTTTTTATTGTATCTGCTGACGCCGCGCATGGTTCCCACCCATATATGATCGCTATCGGCGGCAGCTGACCACACCTCGTTGGACACAAGCGTGTTGGCATACTCCCTGGTCATAGCCCCTGCCCTTATCTCCAGCCCGGAAGTGTAGCTGATCCAGACGTTCGGATCGTCGGACATGCGTGGAAATTTGCCCATGCCGCCATCCGTACCCATCCATATATCGTATCCATCCACGACTACAGAACTTACGCCCATTCCCGGAAGGCCATGCCATTTCCCATAACTGTCCCACCTGTCAGTTATTTTGTCGTATCTGCCTGCCCCTCTTCTGGTACCAACCCAGAGGTATCTATCATCCACAGCCAGCGCGGTGATGTTATCGTCCATCGGGCCGCCTCTCAATCGACCCTCCTCATGACTCAGCGGTCTCGCACCGGAATAAGGGCCTCTTCTGCTGAGGTTCGTCCACGTTCCGTAGACTTTGTCGTACCGGGATATGCCCTGTCGAGATGTGCCGCACCAGACGTACCTATCGTCGGAAACGACTGCTCGAACGATCTCGCCGGACAGCGTGTTCTGCCTGGTATAGTTAATCCGCGACTCCCGCTCTTTATCGTACCGACTGATGCCCGCCGGTGTGCCAATCCACACGTATTTATCGTCAGCTTTGAGCGCCCTCTCATTGATTCTAACGCTAGGCAACTGCACCCACGTGCCGGATGCCATGTGGAACTTCTTTATGTCGCCCCAGTCCGGCGCAAGCCATAAGTAACCTCCATCCTCGCAAACTTCCCTGATTCGGCTACCCCAACCTCTTCCGGGCTTTATTGTGATCCACTCCCCTGTCTTCCTGTTATACCCGGTGACGCTCCCGCCCTGCCATGCTTCATAGAGGATCCACGTATATCTCTCTCCAGTAACTATCCTTGAGAGCATATCCCCTTCAAGAACGTCCAAACTGGAGTATACTGTCCACTCGCCAGCCTTCTTGTCGTATCGGGATAGTGTTCCGCTGCCGCGCCCTTTCCAGTGCGCAACCCACACGTAATCCTCATCAACGGTTATCCACCTGGCGCCCATCTGCGCCAGGCCATCATCTCTCATATAGACTCTCTGCTCACCATCCTCGCTGATCCGACGCACCCCGGACGAACTGATGGTAAGCCAGAGGGCGTCGCCATCCGCCTGCATATCGTATACGTAATTCCGGGGATGTATGAGATGCGATAGTTTGATCTCGCTCCACGTGCCATCTCTTTTGTCGTACTTGTTTATCCGTGTCCTCGTCTCCGGGCAGACCCAAACAGCGTTGGCGCTGGACTGAACGCACCTGATATTATTGCTGATAAGTCCGTCCTCAGTGGTGAAGCGCTGCCACGTATCGGTGGATTTGTTGTACTGAAGCACCCCATAGTTAGTAGCAAACCATACCCACTTACCGTCCGCGCATATCCGTTTGACGATGGTTGGCGACTTAGCCTTCGTATCTCCCAGAATGGTCTCCCGCGTGAACCTGCGCCAGGTGTCGCTTCGCCTGTCATACCTGATTATGGCCCCGTTGTGAGAAGCTGACCAATTGCTGAACCAGATGGCGTCACCATCGAACTCTATATGTGCAACACTGGCCTCCCGGAGCGGCTGGCGTGTTATAAATGCCCTGTGCTCCCGGTAATTGCCAGACGATATCTGATACTCCACCACGCCGCTTGCTGTCCCCAGCCAGAGGACATCGTCAGTGAGACGGACGATGCTGGTGATACTGTACCTATTGTCTTCTGCCATAGGTTCCAGTTCGCCGGTTTCGGTATCATATTTCGCCAGCCCGTTAGCCGTTCCGATCCAGAGACTGTGCCGCTGAGGGTCGTTCATGATCGCCCTGACGTTCCGCCCTTCCGCAACTGTATAGCGTTCTGCGCCGCGCTGATGTATACACATGCCATCCCGGGTGCCAAGCCACATCTGATCCCCCTGAACCAGCACGGAATTGACGTAGTTATGAGGGAGACCATGCTCAGTTGTAAATACAGCTACCTCGCCGGCTGCAATATCACACCCCCGTAGTCCAGCATCCGTGCCAACCCATATCATGTCGTCTACTGGCACGATGGAGGTTATTCTATAATCTGCCAGTTTGGTCATAGGCTCAAACGCTCCGACCAACGATTGCCCATTCGTGCTTGCGCTGAACAATCCTCTGTTGGTGCCCACCCATATCGCTTTGCCCGCTATCGCCATGGCGGTGACGAAGGCCTCCGAAAGCCCGTCGGCTTTGTCGTAAAACTGCCAGTGATCCGATTTCTCATCATAACTTGCCAGTCCGCGCGCAGTGCCGATCCAGAGTACATCTCCATCCATCTGCAGATCGGTGATATATTCCGTCGAGAGCCCATCTTTCTTTCCATACCGCGTCCATTCGTCGATCCCCGGGTCATACCGCAGAAGCCCGCCTGACGTGGCAACCCAGACCTTCCCTGAATCATTTTGCACTATGGAATTCACCTCATCTTCCGGCGGCGAATCGGCTTCGGCAAACGTTATCCATTTGTTCTTCACCTTGTCATACATACTCACGCCGCTGTCATAGGTTCCCAGCCATATTTCGTTCTTGAATGCAGTTATCCATGATATGTTGTTGCTGGCCAGACCGTCATCCTTTGTGTATCTAACCCACGTATCCACTGCTTCTATGTGCCTATGCACTCCACCATTGGCAGTGCCGATCCAGACATTATTCCCATCTACTGCAATGGATCTTATGTCATCGCTTGATAGTATATCTGCCTTTGTGTAATCTTTCATGAATGTCTGGTTCGTTTTGTTATATACGCTGATACCGGAACGATACGTGCCAAACCAAACGTGATCGTCGGATACCGCTATGGTGGAAACGCAATCACTCACCAGGCCTTCCTGTGTGGAGTAGGTGTTCCACGAATCTGTCGTCCGGCTGTATCTGTTGACGCGATTGTGAGTTCCGATCCAGATATATTCATCCTCCACAGCGATGGCGCTGACAACACCATGAGTCAATCCATCCGCCGGTGTACGCGCAGACCAGCTATCAATGCTTCTGTCATACCTGTTGATACCGCTGTCTGTGCCAAGCCATACGTAATCTCTGTCAAAGGCAATTCTGAAGACCCTTTTTCCTTTAAGTCCATCCTTTTCCTTGAAAGTCCGCCAGTTTCCAGTGTCAACATTGTATTGACTCACGCCGTCGTCAGTGCCAAACCATACTAGACCCCTGTCGAAAGCAACAGCATTGATATTGTCCGAACTGAGGCCATCCTCCTTGGTATAGTGTATCCAATTATTAGTGGCTTTCTCGAATCTGGAGACACCGCGGTCAGTGGCGATCCATACGTTGTTATCATCCACAGATATGCAGCGAACGTTGTTGCTTATGAGAACTCGTTGCGCGCCCTCTGATTTCCTGATCTGCTTTAGCTCTTCTAATCCCCCCTTTAACTCCGCACTATCGGTGGTCTTAACCGGTCTGCTCCACGAGCAACCCGCGAGAAAGATGATAGCTATAACCAGTTCGAGCTTCCATAGTTTGCCTAATATCCTCATAGTAAATCCTCTGTAGATCGATTCAAAAAGAGCACTCAAGAGGAGGGGAGCGGCTTCGCACAGATGCTTCTCGCGCTCTTCCGGGACTTTCCATCGCTAAAACTACTTATGCTTCCGCTCGCGGAAACTATCACCCAAACGCTGGATTTTCCCTGCCAGAGCGCGAGGCTGTCCGCGCGAAGCCGCCCTCGGGGCACCCCGTCGCCGAAGGCCCCAAGTGTTACCCCCTTGCGTCAAATGCTCCCTCAAATCTGGTGGGCATTCCAGGCTGAGTTCCGCCGGCGATGGCGGCGGCCAGCCCCATCTCCTATCGTGAACAGTCGCGCCGCCCTGACTTTCGGGCCAGAAGGCTTTCTGGGTCTCAGGCAGATTGCTGTGAAAATGCACGATAAGAGAAAATCATTGCGACACAGGAGTGTAGATAAAAACCCGTAAAGCCGCTAAAACAAGACACTTATGGCGGAATTATCCGACCGTTTTCTTCGACGTTATGCGTAGATATAGACGCTCATTTTCTTCGACGGCCTGCTTACTGACACTGGAATAGAATCATCGGAAATGCTAATGTTTTCAAGGGTTTGTATGATTCCATAAATCCTTAGCGTGCATTTTCACAGCAATCTGCCTGACACCCAGAATACTCGTTTTCTAATATCAGGATGCCCAAAAGTGTCCAAGAGGTCGATGGACAGTGCATTCCGCTACAATTCTCGCTTCTGAGCGCGAAAAACTGCCTGATTCCTGGAAGAGTGCTAGGGCAAAAATACAAAAAGGGAAATTATGTGGGCTAAAAGCATCGCTATCGCATCATATCGCAGCTTCCCTCCCGCTACCCCATATACCGCTTTGCACTACCTGAGCCATAGTCACGCGTTTCCCCTGGTTCTCATCGACTCGAAAAAAGTGTCCGGTAGCAAATTATTTCACCAGCATCATCTTGCGCGTTGTGGTGTATTTGCCTGCGCGGATGGTGTAGAAATATGCCCCGCTTACGACCTTTTCATCGCGTTCGTTCCTCCCATCCCATGGGGCTGAATCTCCCGGGGATATATAGTATCCCGCTCCTTTGAATCCCAGATTCAGAACTCTTATTAAATGGCCGACTGGATTGTATATTCTTATCTCCACATCTGACGCCTCGGAAAGTTGGAAAGGTATCCACGTCTCGGGGTTGAAGGGGTTAGGGTAGTTCTGGAACAACTTCGTGGCCTTGGGCACGCGCGTGTAGGGTACGCTATGTCTCCTCTCTATAACGTCGCCCGCCGCGCCGATGGATGTAGACAGATCTGTTACAGCCGCTGGCTCTTCAGGTGCGCCGGTATACCTCAGGATACACAAGCCATCATCCCTAGCAGCTACATAGACGTAATCTCCAGACACATGGACTCCAAGCGCTCGGTTGGGGATATTGTAGAATCCCACCTCGTATGGGTTTGACGGGTTAGACACATCTACTACCCGGAGACTTCCAGACGCAGCAGCTACGTATGCATACCCCTCAAACACATGGACTCCCCACGCCAGGTCCGGGGTATCATAGAATCCTACTTCTTTAGGATCCGACGGGTCTGATACATCCACCACATAGAAGTCGCCACTAGCCACGTATGCGTAACCGTCGAACACATAGACTCCCCGCGCCCAGTCTGGGGTATCATAAAACCCCACCTCATTAGGATTCGATGGGTCTGACACATCTACCACACGGATCCCTAGACGATAATCAGCCACGTATGCGTAAACTCCAGACACATGGACTCCAACCGCATCGTCCGGGATATCATAGAATCCCACCTCGTATGGGTTTGATGGATCGGATACATCTATCACACGGATCCCTTCACTCCCGTCAGCCACGTATGCGTACCTCCCAGACACATGGACTCCAGATGCCCAGCCGGGGGTATCATGAAACCCTACTTCCTGGGGATTTGACGGGTCTGATACATCCATTACACGGATCCCTTCACTCCCGTCAGCCACGTATGCGTAAACTCCAGACACATGAACTCCATGCGCATAGCCCGGGGTATCATGGAATCCCACCTCGTTAGGGTTCGACGGGTCAGACACATCTATCACACGAAGGCCAGCATTATAATCAGCCATATATACATAATTCCCAGCGACATAGACTCCATATGCCCAGCCCGGGGGAGCACCATAGAACCCCACTTCGTTAGGGCTTGACGGGTCTGATACATCTATCACACGGAGGCCTTCCATTCGGTCAGCTACGTATGCGTAAACCCCAGCTATATGAACTCCAGATGCCCAGCCGGGGGTATCACAAAACCCTACTTCCTGGGGATTTGACGGGTCTGACACATCTATCACACGGAGACCTTCCATTCGGTCAGCCACGTATGCGTAAACCCCAGCCACATGAACTCCATTTGCCCAGTAGGGGGTATCATAGAATCCCACCTTGTATGGATTTACCGGATCAGATACATCTATCACACGAAGGCCAGCTACACCAACCACGTATGCGTAACCCCCAGATACATGGACTCCATTTGCTTCTGCCCAATCAGGAGTATCAAAGAATCCCACCTCGTTAGGATTCGACGGGTCAGACACATCTATCACACGGAGGCCCGCACTATAATCAGCCACGTATGCGTAGTCCTCAACCACATAGACTTCCCATGCGGCGCCTGGAGTATCGTAAAACCCGACCTCGTGTGGGTTCGACGGGTCTGATATGTCTATCACGCGGAGGCCATCGTCATAATCAGCCACATAGGCATAACTCCCAACCACATGGACTCCACGCGCATGGTCCGGGGTATCATAGACTCCCACCTCGTATGGGTTTGATGGATCGGACACATTTATCACCCGGAGACCTCCCTGATCATCAGCCACATATGCATAGTCCCCAACCACATGGACACCAAGCTCAATCCCGGGTGTGTCGATATGCCCAACCTCGTCTGGGTCCAATGGGTCGCTTACATCCAGAATAACCAGAGTGCCTCCAGCGCAAAGGTAGGCATAATCCCCGTCTGTATAGACGGCCAGGGCTGTCCCAAACGGCTCCTTCCCCACCAGTTCGACATTCCAGCTATCTGCCCGGATAGTGAACATCGGTACAAGAATAATAATACAGGACAGCAACAAGATTCTGAGTTTCATGATCTTGATCTCCCTCCTGGATATTTGCTTCTACTACTTGATCAGGAAACCGCCCTCGGCCGTGAGC
>SDBU01005271.1_pt1 | contig 15540 bp, 7 predicted proteins | sample 2277071 | NCBI WGS metagenome assembly SDBU01 (sample SAMN10397929, study PRJNA504765) | marine sediment metagenome | isolation source: marine sediment core GS08_GC12, 126 cmbsf | place: Arctic Ocean: Gakkel Ridge, Loki's castle | collected 2008
GGGGCGACCATCACGTCCCTGACCCTTCTCAAATTCCACTTCCTGTCCTTCGCGAAGGCTGTTGAATTCCACTCCTTCAAGACTGTTGCTATGGAAGAAGAGGTCTTCTTCCCCCCCTGTGGTGATAAACCCAAAACCTTTGTCCATGAGCTTTTTAATTGTTCCCTTAGTCATATGATACTCCCTTCAAATCCACTAGCTAGGCCTAAGAGTTAGTATACCACACAATGCAAAAAAGCTATAGCGGTTCCGGTGCCCTTCTTTCATCACACTACTGCCCTATACCAGCACTATAACTATATTATGCTCAATTCTCTTTCATATCTTGGAGCTTGAGTGTAGTTTAGTATTTGGCGATTGTCAGTAATAGATAAAAAGGAACGATTTTAAACAGGCAGAGGCACTATAGGTGATAGTGCCCCAATATTTAGAGTTCATACTTGCCTAGGTCAAGGGTCTCAATATCCCAAGGCCTACCTTACCAGTTTTCAGGGTAGTAGTTGTATTTCCTCAATTGTTTGGTGATGTCCATCATATGGGTTAGATCTTTTGTAGTTTGGCGCAGACGACGACATAAGTACTTAGCGAAAGTTTTGTAAACTCTGCTAGCAAGGTCATCATTTTGCGCTAAAAAGGCTTCCAGCTTTCCATGTTCAATCTTAAGCAAATTAGTATATTCGAGAGCTTCAACCGTAGCAGATCGATTGTCTTTGTCAATGATTGCTATCTCGCCAAAGTGTTGCCCAGAATTCAAACGGGCTATCTCCTCACTTCCTTCACTACCTTTCTTAATTACGCGAACTGATCCAGAGGTTATCATAAAAAGTGAATCCCCAATATCTCGCTCAGTAAAAACCTTTTCTCCTTTATTAAAGCTAACTTCATTAGTAATATCGGCGAGCCTCTTCATATCGTCATTATTCAAATCTGCTAACAGGGGGATCATCTTAAGCGCGTTCATTTTATCCATATAATACTTCCTTCTTTATTATTTTACAGCATTGATAATACAATATATTTTACACAAAGTCAAAGATATTAAACAATACTTTTTGCTTAACCATAATATAGTACTCTAAAGAGTTAGTACTATCAGGAATTCTAGGTAGTGGTCTCGAATAACTTAGGTTATTTTTAGTCTGAATATTCACCTATAATCCTACCTCAATCTTGTCGGGATGGTAATTTCCTAGTTAAATTGATATAATAGCATTGAGTCATAAGATTATTACCTAAGGTTTAAGATTGCGGTTAATTCAATTTTATGGAATGTAGTGAGCATTCCTGCTAAATCAGAGACAAGAACTCAAGAACCACTAAATATTAATACTAAAAGGCTTATTAATTCATATGCCTTTACGACTGATACTAGAATTTTATTATATAGTTGACTGTGCTAACAGTAAGTAATGAAGAAAGGAATATTAATCAGGGTTACTATAATTGATAGTTAAATTCTTAGGAATTAATAATGCGGAATCAAAAACGACGCGATTGGTATCTCTTTTAATCGATCAAACCATTGCTGTAGATGCAAGTAGCTTAGTTTCTGGACTTACCTTTGAAGAGCAATCAAAGATAAAAACCATCCTATTATCTCATGGTCATTACGACCATATAAAAGATGTACCAATTTTTGCTTTTAATAATACTTCCAACCTAATCAGAATCTTCGCAATTCAACCAACACTTGATATTCTTTCTTCTCACCTGGTGGATGGTTTGATTTATCCCAAGTTCACCGACGGTGACACTTATGTTGGTAGGAAAACACTGGAATTGTGTGCATTATATCAATTCAGGACGGTAGATATAGACGGATATAGCGTCTTGGCAGTACCAGTGGCACATACTATCCCTGCGGTTGGTTTTGAGATTACGTCTAGCAATGGACGAAGAATCTTTTATACTGGTGATACTGGTCCAGTTCTTACCACTCTATGGCAATATGTGAATCCCCACTTAATTATAATCGATGCATCATTTCCAAATGACCTCGAGGATATAGCACTTAAATCAGGCCATATGTGCCCATCTTTCATAAAAAAAGAACTAATTCAATTTTATCGGATTAAGAAATACTTTCCGAAAGTGGTTGCGGTACACATCAGTCCAAATTATCAATCACAAATAGAAATGGAACTGCTTGATATAAGCGCTGAGTTGGGCTGCCAATTGCGTAGTGCAGCGATGGATGAGGAAATTGAGGTATAGCAGTGACCTGGCTCCGATAGTGATACCACTCCTTACTGAATGCTGTTATTTTGAGCTTAAGTAGCTTGTGTAACAACTATGGCATGAGTTGCTATGAAACGGGTCATCGAGGTTATGAATACGGTTGGCCTAACGCCGGGGCATCTATCCAGATACCCTCACCAGTTCAGTGGAGGGCAGCGGCAGCGAATTGCTATAGCCCGAGCCCTGGTTACCAACCCCCGATTCATAGTATTCGATGAACCGACTTCAGCCCTGGATGTTTCAGTACAGGCTCAAATACTTACTCTGCTGGCAAAGCTTAAAGATGAGCAGAATCTAACTTACCTATATATCACGCATGACCTCAGTGTAGCCGAAGCTATTTGTGACAATGTCGCCGTGATGTACTTGGGTAAAATCGTAGAGATAGGCGACCCAACTGATATATTTAAAACACCAAGGCATCCTTACTCACGAGCGCTGGTACTTTCCACTCCGGTCGCTGACCCGACTAGGAAAAGGGTACGGCTGGTACTGCCCGGTGAGGTGCCCAGTCCATCCGATCCGCCTGCTGGTTGTCGCTTCAACCCTCGCTGTGATCGCGCCACAGACGAGTGCCGCCACACCGAACCGAGGCTGGAAGCAGTAGAGGATTCGCGCATGGTAGCCTGCTGGCACCCGTTGAATTAGATCTCCATAAATCAACAAGCAGGCAACCAGATTGATACGAAATGGTATAATTAGTATAATCGTTATTAATCTAAGGAATCCTAAATAAATTAGTTAACAATAAAGGAAACCAAATATCTAGTTATGTCTACCAATTCCCAAGACGCTAGAGCTCAGCTAGAAGTACCCCAGAACAATAGTATGACTAAGGTACTTGATTCTGAAACTTGGTCTACGGCGGCATCTTATTTACCGAATATCCTTCTTGATGCCATTCATCGTTGTCCCAATCGCCCCTCTCCTTGGATCGACCCACTTGAGGGAAGCCTTCTTCTTGCAGATATCTCTGGCTTCACCAGTATGTCTGAACGCCTTGCTGAAGCTGGTAAGGAAGGAGCTGAGTTACTTACGGGCATTATCAGCCAGTACTTTCATAGCATGCTTGATATCGCTCGAGAGTACGGTGGCACCAAGATAAAGTTTGGGGGTGACGCTCTATTACTTCTTTTTAAAAGCGAGAATCATGCTTACCGGGCAGTTACTGCCGCTCTGGCAATGCAGCGAGCAACCTTTAAGTTAAAAACTTTTCATGTTGGCAAGTACCGCATTCGCCTGAAGATGACCGTGGGTGTACACAGTGGAATCTTTTGGTCTGCTGCTGCAGGCTTACCTGACAATCGAATGCAACATTTTATTTTAGGTCAGGAAGCGAGTCGTGTTGATGATGTTCAATCTGCTGCTGCGCCTGGCGAACTCCTCATTACTAAGCAAACCTCAGATATACTTGACGAGTCATGCCTTACCGAACCTCGTGATAACTTTTATCGTGTTATTCGTTTGTCTAAGCGGATTTCTTCTTCTTTAGTAACTGAGAAAGAGGTTACATCTCCAGTTTCGCTAGCTCATAAACTACTTGATTACCTTCCTCTACCTATCGCCCAAGTATTACGAAGTGGTGGGCAAACAAAAGGCAACGAAGGTGAGCATCGCAAGGTTAGCATTGCTTTCATAAATATCCTCGGGGTTAACGAACTTCTGGCAGAACATGGCCCTGTAACTCTCTTGAATGAATTGCAGCATTTCTTATCATGTGTAGTGCAGTTAGCTGAACAGTATGGTGGATTCCTCGTTGGCAACGATATATATACTCACGGCCTTAAGCTAATTCTTATTTTTGGAGCGCCAGTCGCTCATGAGGAAGATTCAGCGAACGCTTTACGGCTAGGCCTCGAACTCAATCGAGAGCTCATACGGCTTAATTTACACCTTAACTGTCGAATCGGTATCAATAGTGGCTTTGTCTTCGTTGGTGACGTTGGCCCTCCTTACAGCAGGCAATACACCGTTATGGGAGATACAGTTAATCTAGCTGCCCGCCTGATGAGTTCAAGCTCTCCTAATCAAGTGCTTATATCCAAGCAGATTGCTATTGAGACTGATACTAGCTTCGTTTTTCAAGAGTTACCCCCCATATCGGTGAAGGGTAAGAAAGAGCCGATACCTATCTGCCTACTTGAAGCAGAACGTCTCATCACCCCCGCTAACATTTCAGAACAACAGGGCACTCTCATTGGTCGTGAGGCTGAAGTTAGTTCGTTTCGAAATCTATGCCAAGAGGTTAAAAAGGGAAATAGTCGTGCTGTTGTCATATCTGGGGAAGCCGGGATAGGTAAATCCCGGCTATTACTGGAGTTTAAAAACCATCTATCTACCAACGATTGGGAAATATTCCATAGTGCTTGCTATTCACACATGGCAACCAAGCCGTTTGCACCATGGATACATATTTTAAATACATTTTTCGGTATTAGCCCCACAGACAGTATCGACCTGCGCACTGAAAAGGTTTTGAACCTTATCAAGCAGCTCAGGCCTGACTTTTTAGAGATAGCTTCTCTTCTTAATCCCCTTCTGGGATTGTCTATCCCGCAGGGAGATATTATCCGCTCTCTTGATGATGGGAATCGACGGCAGCGTCTCTTCGAAATTATAACAGAATCACTCCAGTCTTTAGCTACAGATGCCCCTCTGGCGGTTATACTGGAAGACTTGCACTGGGCAGACAACAGTTCACTGCAACTCATCAACTACATCAGCGCAAACCTACAAACCTCCTTCTTCCTGATGTGCTTAACTCACCGACCGAAGAAGGAGATGCCGATGAAACTTCGGAAAACTTCGACCGTTACTATCGCCCTTGGAGAACTACCGAAGGCTGCAGCTTTACAAATGCTTCAAATAAAACTGGATCGTCCTGAACTGCCAGATCATTTTGCAGAAGCTGTATTGCTAAAAGCCCAGGGTAATCCTCTTTTCATCGAAGTAGTTGCCCGCTCGCTATATCACTCCACCAATCTTGAACGATTATTGAATACTGCCTCCTTCAGATTAGCTGAGGAGTTAGCGTTATTAGATATCCCCGATCGTGTTCAGACCCTAATCATGTCTAGGATAGATACACTCAGCAATATCAATAAAGACGTACTCCGTGTTGCTGCTGTCATAGGCAATATCTTCGATTTCACCACTTTGCAGGCTCTTCTTAGTATCACTCCGGAGGATGTTCCATTGGAGTCTCGACTACACCAACTAATCCGACTTAATATTATTAGTCAAGAAGAGGACACCCAAGAACTCTCCTATCGATTCAATCAGTCTCTAGTTCAAGAAGTTACTTACGATAGCCTTCTATTTGCTCGGCGTCGCCAGCTACACCACCAAGTGGCTTCGTACCTTGAAGAAGCCCATAGAGAGCAAATCGAACCTCTGTATGAGGTGTTGGTTCATCACTATAGCCGGAGTACGGATAGTTTCAAGATTCGCTTTTATTCTCAGAAAGCAGCTGAGAAGGTTCGTAAAATCTTTGCTCATGAGGAAGCAATTGAATATTATCGCTGTGGTTTAACGGCATTACCCGGGAAGGATATCTCTCTGGACAAAGAGCGAAGTTACTTTATGGAAGGGATTGGAGACTGCTATGAAGCCTCAGGGCACCATGCGGAGGCAGCACATACTTTTTCCCAGGCTTTACGACAATGGGTGAGAGCTTCTCGTCAGTCTTATGTTTCAACTATGCCATTTATAGATTTCAATGACAGTAAACCACGCAAGATAAGAAGTTCTGTTCTTCAGCACAAAATCGCCGTTTCTTATGAGCGAAACTCTGAGTATGATTTAGCACTAAAACATATAGAATCGGCACTTGATAACCTCCCGCCGAGACAGCCCAGACAACTCTCAAAAATAGTTATCACTAAATGTTTGGCTCTCTTTCGTAAAGGTTTATATGAGGATGCAATCTACTGGGGCTACCTCGGGCTATCTTTATCAAGACGTACCGGTGACAAGGATAATCTTGCTTATGCCCACAATATTCTCGCTAGTTCCTACCTTGATAAAGGTAGTATCAGGAAAGCGATTAAATATCGCCAATCAGCGATTCGTCTATATGAAGAACTGGGAGACGTATCGGGACAGGCTGAAACTAACAATAACCTTGGTGCCTGTTACCAGTCGTTAGGTGATCAAGGCAAAGCACTGCACCATTTTAAACTCGGCTTGACTCTTTGCGAACGGATCGGTAACTATTCAAACACTGCAATTGCGCATAACAATGTCGGTGAAGTACTCCTTACTTTAGGTAAATTGGATGAGTCTATAGACCACCTGAATAAAGTCGTCGAAACCTACGATACGAAAGGAGACCCGCTTGCTGCTTGTGGCCTTGCCTTGGTGAATATGTCGCGGGCGTACCAGCGCAAGCAGTATCTGGAGCAAGCGTTCGATTCCTTGAAAAGGGGTATAGAGCTGCTGAACAAAGCCGGGGCTAGAGGTCTGCGGGCTGAAGCTCTACTGCAACAGGCAGAGTTGGAATTGTCTACGTCTCAAATCAAAGATGCTACGCGAACCTGCAATCGAGTACTGAAGGATACGCAAGAACTCGGATTAAAGCTATTGCAGGTTCGGGGCTTGCACATTCTAGGACGTATTGACGCTGCACGCGGACTGTACGCACAGGCCGAAGATAATTTGCGACAGAGCGCTGCCTTAGCCAAGCGTATCGACGCTAACTATGAGCGCGGAGTCGCTCTTTTTTCCCTTGCCAAGCTGTACACCAAGCTAAAGCAAGAAAAAGGTTCCTACCGACGCTGTCAGATTGCCCTTAAGCAGGCGTCTACTATTTTCAGACGGATAGGGGCACAAGAAGACCTGTCACAAGCATGTCAGCTTCAGGGCACCCTAGAGCGGTAAAGAAAGAACAGAAGAACGGCCCGCTATCGTCGCTACACCTGCATTATCCCTGATACAACCACCTACCTCACGAATCCCAAGGAAACTTTCGCAAATTCTTTGATTATATATATATTGACGCTACTTGGAAGATAGTATATACTCTTCACTAAGTATTTTGGCTTAGGGGTCTCGCCATTATGTGACCCCAGCAAAGCTAAACCAGCTTTTTTCTTTATATATCAAGGAGGATGATAACAATGATATCAAGGAGTAAAATTTCTTTTTTAAGTGTAGCTTTAGCTGTGTTACTCGCCATTACACTATTACCATTGTTAGGTAGTATGTCGGCTTTAGGCTATGACGGAGGCCTTCAGAATTCTGGCTTTGAGAATGGGATTCTTGATCCATGGGTTATCGAATCTTACCCTCCGCCTGATGCCGCTGAGGTAGTCGGCGAAGAAGGCCCCGCTGACTTTGGCACATATAGTGATACTAACACAACGGTCTTGCCATACAGGGGTGACTACATGCTGCGTCTCGGTACCCTAAAAGATATTAACGCAAAGCAGAATCTGGGCGTGAACACTGTCAGTCAGGAGTTTACCACCAACCACAGCACTCTGAGGTTTGCCTTCCGGTTGTTTTCCTGGGAGCACCGCGGCAATGATTCTTTTGGCTTTGACCTTAAGTCCGGCGAGGTGTCGGTCGGCAATATCACAGAATTTCAGATTAATATGCCTGATGGTGAGACCACGCTAGTTTCACCAGCTACGCCACCGTGTGATTTTACTATAGACATTGGTGGCCGAAAAGATTTTCTGGATAGTGGCTGGATTGAGGTTGAGATCACCGATATTCCTATTGATACGCCGCTTACCCTCATTTATTATACTGGTGGCAATGCGAATAGTGCCCACGCAACCTGGGCATACTTCGATAACGCAAACATACCTCCCGTAGCCCAATTCGATTTTTCACCTGAACTACCCTGGGAAGGCGACATCATCGAATTCATCGATAAATCGTATGACATAGATGACGCTATCGTATCCTGGGAATGGAATATCCTTTGGAATGAACAAGATGCAGCTTCAGGGTCTGATTTGAGGAACCCATTTTTTATACCCGTTGATGAGGGTACATATGATGTGAAACTCACTGTAACTGATTCAAACGGGGCAACGGGTGAGATTACTAAAACTATAACTGTCGCCAATGCCCCTCCCGCAGTTAATGCCCTTGATGTCGAGGTCCTAGCCGGGGAGAACGCTAACCTGTTCGGTAGATTTATTGATCCAGGCTGGGGCGATAGCCATAGTATGGCTATCTGGAGTACCGGCGATACATCGCTTGAAGCTTCAATACAGGAAAAAAATCTCGCTTTTATGGGTACCGGTATTGTCACCGGCACACTCGAAACCAGTACGCTCCCAGCCGGTACTATAATGGACGGTACTCTTGAAGTCTTTGATGACTCTGGGGATTCGAGTAGTAATGCATTTACCGTGACGATAGTGGATGCTGACATTCTAGGGCATGAGGTAAATGATACTACCAGTACTGCCCCCCTCCTTGAAAGTGATAAAATTCATTTATCCTATATCCAGTCATCGGATGATATTGACATCTTTGAGATAGTAGCTGCAGATGGTAGTCCACTGACGGTAGGATCTGAAGCACTGGTTACCCTAGAAGACGTGCCAAATGATTATGATATGGTGATTCTCAGTGAGCGGCCAGCTGCACTGGAGCCAGGCGGATTCCAAATGGGCGGGTACCAGATGGGCGGATTCCAGATGGGCGGATACCAAATGGGCGGGTACCAGATGGGTGGATACCAGATGGGTGGATACCAGATGGGTGGATTTCAGATGGGTGGATACCAAATGGGTGGATACCAGATGGGGGCCTTCCAGATGGGTGGATACCAGATGGGTGGATTCCAGATGGGTGGATTCCAGATGGGGGCTTATCAGATGGGTGGATTCCAGATGGGAGCTTTCCAGATGGGCGGATTTCAGATGGGGGCTTACCAGATGGGTGGATTCCAAATGGGTGGATTCCAAATGGGTGGATTCCAGATGGGTGATGGTAGTGCCGATTATCCGTTATCTCAGATAATATTTGCCGGAGTTGAGGGATCAGCAAACGATAATATCGGTGGGACTGATATTTCTCTTGCGGAGCTCGGTCTTTCCCTAGCTGAATTGGTAGAGGGTTCTGAAGGGATTTGCGAGGTGGTTGGATTCTCAGCTAATCGAGGTTTAACAGAAGAGGTACTTTTGGCTAATGTTGATACTTCAGGCACAAGGTTGTTTGTCGTAGTTGTAGGAGCCAATGGTGCTTTCAGCCCTGAACCTTACTCCTTACGAATAGAAACATCACAACCGCTCGACATAGCAAGTATACTTGGCCCCGAGGGTACTTATACACCACCGGTGACCGAATGGAATGGCACCGAGACTGTAATAATTCCTACTGATTATGGAACTTTGGATCCGAAGACCCTGTTTGTTACCCAGAAGGAGAGAATTATCGGGCGGTATGGACAAGAAGAATGGAATACGCTCGAGAGTGCTTTCGTTAGTCTTGCCGGGAATGACGCTATCGCCGGGGACATAATATCTGTACCCATTAGTATTTATGAAAAATGGGACTGCGATCTGTCTACCACGGATAATCTATTGGATACGAATTACTCCAGCATTGATGAAGTAAATAATGTCGGATTCAATATACGTAGTATTGTTAGCAATTATCTCTTAGAACACGACAGCATCCAATACATTGTTATTCTGGGTAACGATGACATTGTTCCTTTCCATCGTGTTCCTGATAGGACCAGTATTGGCAATGAACGCCAGTATGCTATGACCTCCTTCCTGAGGCCAGGAAGTCCGCTGTTCTACAGCCTATTTGGAGGTTATATTCTAACCGATGATTATCTCGTCGATGAGTTGCCTATAATATGGCAGGGTCGTCCATCTTACGTACCGGACATATCTGTTGCTCGCCTTGTTGAAAAACCGGAAGAGATGGTTGCTGCTGCGACGGCTTTTGCTACAAGTAATGGTCAACTTGCCCTTGATACTGCTCTTGTAACCGGGTATGATTTCTTTGACGATGGTGCCCAAGCTGTTATAGAGACTCTTGGAAAGGCAGGAATAGCTGCTGATAGCTTGTTACCTGATTCTGGTTTGTGGGATGCCGATGATTTACTAAATATATTCTTAGTGGACCCGGTTCATGACATCAATAATATAAATGCACACTATACTCACTATTCGGTAATATCCGCTAGTGGTTTTGAAACTGACGACTTCACGGACATAATAACCAGTATGCAAATTAGTGATGCAGATTTGGTTGATACCATTATCTTTACCATGGGATGTCATGCTGGCCTTAATGTTCCTGATGAAGCTGCACCCGATGACTCAGCACTTGGGTTAGATATAAATCCTCAATTGGATCTCGCACAAGCTATGCACCGTGCTATTCTTGTTGGTAGTACCGGTTTCGGCTATGGGGACGACGAAGGCATTGGCGGTACCGAATACCTGATGGGAGTTTTTGTTGATCAACTACTAGGCAACGAGCCACTAACTATAGGTGAGGCCTTGGTAGCTGCAAAGCAGAGTTATCGTACAAGCACCAGCACATGGACCTCGTACGATGACAAGTCCTCCATACAGTTTACGCTATATGGTTTACCTCAATATTCTGTTGCAGTAAGCGGTAATACCACTGTTCAAACGGCATCAAGCCAGGAATCCGTCAGTGGTAACGACGTGACATTGAGTGACTATGTCCTGCAAATAGTAAACACTACCTCGGGTGATTACTACACCGCCGATAATGATGCTCAATCCACCGCTTTCCGGCCAATACAGCCTCGAATAGTGGTACCCCTCCCGGTTGATCCCGCTGGCCGCCCTGTTCATGGTGCTATATTGCTGAGTGGTAGTTTTACTGATATTCCTGGTTTTAATCCGCTTATAACTCGACCTACCAATGAATGGGAGTTGGTTTCTGAAGAAATTCAGCTACTTCCTCCATCTTTTTGGCCCGCTGAGCTTGCTGCCATTAATACTTTGGAAACCAGCAGTGGGTTAATTCAAACATTGGTAGTCACTCCCGGTCAATTCCTGGGTACGGGTACTGATGATAATGACCAGATAATTGGTATTCAGCGGCTCTATCCTAATCTCGGATTCCAACTTATACGCTCCAACTCGGAAGACTATGAGAAACCAGTTGTTAGCGGAATAAACATAAACCCAAGTGAAACGGAGGGTTATGTTGACGTCACTATCGAGGCCAGAGATGACAGCGGTATCAAGAGAATTCTGATTATTCAGTACGATGTTTCAACTGATGAAATAACCCAGATAGGGGAATTTATCACCAGCGATCCTTCCTTTGACGAAGAATTCACCATTGAGATCACAAACCCAGGGGATACCTCTTTAATAATCCAAGTTGTAGACGGCGCAGGTAACGTAGCTGTAGCCACTGGTAAAGGTGCTAACTTGAGCGTTATTGAAGTAACTGTTGACTCTACTAGAACCATTGAAGAAAATTGGCTTATCAAATTGACAGCCGAACTTCCTGGTTTTGAAACGCTTACCACACCAGTTTTTTATACATGGGATTTTAGCGATGGCACATTTGATCACGGACAGACTACAGACAATACGATTATGGTTGAGCATATCTATTATGACGATAACCCGTCTATTACATCTTCAGATGAGTACGAAGCAAAGTTAAAGGTAACCGATTCTAATGGAGGCATCGGCAACGCTGTAACCGTGGTGACGGTTGTAAATCTATCTCCAGTGGTTATCATTGAGGCAACATCGACTATCGATGAGAATGGCTGTATCGAGCTTAGCGGCTCGTTCACCGATGACGGTTTGTTCGACACCCATACGGCGGTGATAGACTGGGATGACGGAACGGTTGAAGAACTACCAATCATCCAGAATCAAGGCGGTGGCACCTTTGAAAATACATTGCACACATATCTTGATGATAATCCCACGGGGACATCTTCAGACACTTACAATATCAAAGTCACCGTTACCGATGATGACACTGGCATAGGTACCGCCGAAACCGCTGTTACGGTTGACAATGTAGTGCCTACAGTTGACGCTGGTAGCGACCAAGAAGTTTACTTAGGTCAAGGCGTATTCCTCGACTCAGTCATTTTCAGTGATACGGGCATGCAGGATACCCACACTGCTACTATTGACTGGGGTGACGGCTCAGTAGAAGATGGCACCGTTAGCGAGTCCAATGGTTCCGGTACAGTATCAGGCAGTCATATCTACACCAACATTGGTAGTTACGTCGTAACGGTTACCATTACCGATGATGATTATGGTGTTACTGACGATACGCTAACAGTAACGGTTACACCGCGTTGGACGGATCCCGAAGGTGATGCTGGTAGCACTGGGATGTTCTTTCTTGATGGTGATATCATCAGTGGCGATGCATTAAACGGAGATACGACCATGACTATTATTCTAAGAGTAGTCGAACCTATCTCCAATCGATTCCAGTACCGGGTCAAGCTCGTTATGGACTCAGGTAGCTACCTCCTGAAATACAATGATGATGGCAAGGTGACCGGCATTGATGGGCTTCAAGCCATAGTGGATGGCAATGAGTTGAGCTTCACGTTAGAGCTGTCCAGTATCGGTTTGGAGAGTGGCGACTCCGTCCAGGTATCAATGGAGACACAGGGAGGCGTTCCAGCCGAGACAGGAGTAGGAATCATTGACAGTATGCCGGATAGTGACACTTATAGCTATATTCTTCCTTGAAAAGTAAATAGCATGATTGTAAATAAAAGCGCCTCCAAGGTTATGGAGGCGCTTTTATTTAAGAGTTTGCCTCAAAAGATTCTTCTTAATTGAATGTTTTTAACTACGCCCCATTGGGGAATTGTCTTTTTTACTCTTTTTCAAGTATCTTAAGCTGTGTTTTGGCTTCAGGGATAGCTTTAGAACTAATATCATATTCAGGTAACAATGGATAGGAAATCGCGTGCTATCATCACCACTCGCAATGCCTCCTGGTGTGACGGCAGGTAACCACGATGCATAACCTTATTACGAAGTGGAATCAGATCGTCTCTCACTCTCTTGTAAATATCAGAGAAGCCAACAATTTCATTGAAATAAGTCTCCAGTGAACGTGGGTCTGTTCGCGGTAATTGTAGTTTGTTTCCGAGAGGCAACTTTTCATAAGGCTGGATAGCCTTCATTGACCATCCTGAAGTTTTTAACTTATCAATAATAACTTGAGTTACCCTCAACTCTACTGTGGTTGCTCCTTGGAGGATAGCCAAGGGATATTGTCCACGTTGAAGTGAAAGACTTGCATTGGTAAGGAATAATCTTGATAATGGAACCTTTTTATAGTGCTTAAGAGACCGTTAAAAGACTATAGACATAGTCTTTTCTATGTATCAAAGAAGCCTATGCTGGTTCAAGTCTAATAACGTGGGCCTTGGGGGACAGTTCCCGAACTCTTATTTGAGAAGAAAGGACTGATTCCGGACCTGCAACGGCTCATCGTAACCAGACTGTAAATGAGCGGATTCTATGATACTCAAACCAGGCGAGAGTTGGTCCTTTTTTGGAATCACGGTGTGGAATATAGCGTGCTATCCGTGCCAAGATCCCGGAATTATTAATAATCTTACGCCAGGGACATATTGCACAGATATTGCACCCACCTTTGCACTATCACGCTTGCACTCCGCCGGATTACCCCTATATATCAAGGGGGGAAGGGGGTGACCACCTGGTCTCCATTTCCCTCTATTTGTTACCTGCCCCCGGTCACCCTGAAGGTACTATTGTGCAAGGTAGAAATAACCTGTATTCCGGGGCTGCATTATTCTTGTTCGAGCGTATAGGTAGATTGGTTGATTGAATAGTTAGTATAGACTGAATAGAATAGATAATTGAGGCCAGTTATGGAGAGTGGAATGAACGTCACACGTAGCTTGGAGAAGGAAGCGGCCGGTTTGTATGTAAGTTCCCGATATGGATTATAATCAAGGAAAACTTCCGCCGGCACACCAGGGTGAAACATGGAGAAAAAGCCCTGAAATGGCTCGGCGATATCCATGTGAGTTTAATCGAGGAGTAGGTTTATGCCATTAAACGCTTATATGGTTGAACAGTTGGCTGAATGGTGTTTACGGAGCGATACCTTGGCTGATATCAGAGCAACGGCTCGTCGGGATTACTTCGGCTATGACGAGGCGGGGGAAGTGCACTATATGGAAGGCGCCGGTAATCTCACCAGTCGGGAACGGCGCTTCCTGGGCTGGTTTATCCTGACCTTCAAGCTGCCGGACGGCCGAAGCCCTGCAGAGCTTGCCGCAGCCGCTATCCTCGATGGTAGTGAACTTATTTCAGCAATTGCTTCACTTAGAGAGTCCCGGCATGTATTGGCGATGGTGGCAATGGTCAATCCTGGCAAAGGTTTGATTCTGAGGCTGGAGGACGAAGAATTCACTGTTGATAATCGCCAGTTGAGCCGGCTCTTCGATCGGGATGATGCTATATATGCCCATATTATCCCCGCTGGACGGCGTGGATGGCTGGTTGGCCCAGGCTGGCTGCAGTGGCCAATAGGCATCATGCCTGGTATGCAAGCTATGTTGAAGAAGTTCCAGCTCAACCCGATAGAACTGGAGAGATTTCTGCAGCAAAGGGAGGATCCCTCTAAAGACAGACCGAAGGTGGAAATGCCACGTGATTCTTCTCTTGAAGCTGCTGTGGTCAGGATGACGGAAGCGGCTAAGGCTGAGGGTTGCCAGAATCTCAATATGACCCCGACCCAATGGAAGAAGCTCGTGTTTTCTTATATGAAATCAAGCCAAATCAACGCTTTCAGCAAAGAAATTATGAACCGGGTTGGTAACGTTGATTCGGTAGAGGATATCAACAAGTGGATCGGATTGGCCATGAACATCTGGAACAACACGCCACAGCCGGACCGTGGCGGAAAATCACCGTTTGAAATAAGCCGAGAATATGATGTTCAATCGGGTGGTTAGTTCGTCGTCTTTTACAATTAGATGTTTTGTGCCTCCATTTTGGCCTAGGCTCTTCCCCGAGTTCATCGCAGGAAGGCCTAGCGTCTACCGCCCTAAGAGCGTATTTCAAACATATACAGTCATTAATTATCCACAGATAACTTGTCGATGACCTCCCTGGGTGACATTCTGCCAATATCAGATGCAGTTTTCCCAATTTCAGATACTAAAGTGCATTTATTTTTGCCATGCTTTTTGGAATGATAAAGAGCAGCATCAGCCAGTAATGTAAGTCTATCTGCGGTTTCTGCATCCTCAGGGAATTGAGCAATTCCAGCGCTAAACCCTAAAGGAGTCCGCACGACTGGATGTTG
>SDBU01005272.1_pt1 | contig 15538 bp, 13 predicted proteins | sample 2277071 | NCBI WGS metagenome assembly SDBU01 (sample SAMN10397929, study PRJNA504765) | marine sediment metagenome | isolation source: marine sediment core GS08_GC12, 126 cmbsf | place: Arctic Ocean: Gakkel Ridge, Loki's castle | collected 2008
ACATCCTCAATATAGGTAAAATCCCGTGTTTGCTCACCATCACCATAGATGACCGGTGGTTTGCCCTGTGACACTAGAGAGATAAACTTAGGAATAACAGCCGCGTATTGTGAATTTGGGTCTTGCCTTCTCCCATACACGTTGAAATACCTGAGACATATAGTAGATAGACCATATATTTGGTGGAAGATATGGCAGTAGTATTCCCCTACAAGTTTGGTCAAGGCGTAGGGGGACTGGGGATTAGGGGGCATGTCTTCCGCTTTGGGTAGGGTAGGGGTATCACCGTAGGTAGCAGAGGAGGAGGCAAATATAACCTTCTTAACATTATTATCCCTGGCAGCAATAAGCACATTCAGGGTTCCGGTTATGTTTGCTTCATTGGTTAGGAGCGGATTTTTGATACTGCGCGGGATGCTAGGTATAGCTGCCTCATGAAAGACGTAGTCAACGCCGCGGAAGGTTTCCTGTAACAATTTTAGATTTAAGATGCTATCTTGGATAAAGCGGATATCGTTTTTCTTAATCAGGCTGGTTATGTTCTCTTTTTTGCCTGTGGCGAGATTATCAATGATGATAACCCTGTTATCATTAGCCAGTGCTTCAGCCAGATGGGAGCCAATAAAGCCAGCACCGCCAGTAACTACTATTGATTTGCCTGATATTCTAGCCACTTTATTGTTCTCCACTTGCCCTAATATTTAAGCCGAACATTTCACTCAGCCGATAGACTCACTGATTGCGTCTACTATCTCTCCTATCTGCTCCTCGCTCATTTCAGGGTAGATAGGTAAAGAGAGCACTTGGTCTTGAGCCTGCTCACTTACTGGGAAATCGCCTATTTTATAGCCCAATGATTTATATACCTCTTGTAGATGGAGAGATAATGGGTAGTAGATTGCAGTGGAAATTCCCTTAGACCCTAAAAATTTCACAAGCTCATCTCGGTTCTCCTTCGAACCCACTAGCCTAATAGTATAGTAATTAAAAATGTGCTTGTTATACCATGCAGTGTGAACTGGCTCAATCAAATCTATTTTGCTTAAGAGCCTGTTAAATAGCTGCGCCTTCTGCTGCCTCAGTTCAATCCACCGGTCCAGATGCCGTAACTTAACTCGGAGTATAGCCGCCTGAATTGAATCCAAACGACTGTTATAGCCAGCAATAGTGTAATAATATTTCTGCTTGCAGCCGTGGAGACGAAGCATTTTTATCCTTTCAGAGACTTCCTGATTATTGGTGACAACAGCCCCCCCGTCTCCGTAAGCACCAAGTATCTTGCTGGGGAAAAAACTCAGGCAACCAGCATCACCCATTGAGCCGACCCTTCTCCCCTTGTGTTCGGCACCCAGAGCCTGGGCACAATCCTCAATCACCCTGAGGTTATATTTCGCAGCCAGTTCCAGGATAGGGTCCATATGAGCTGACTGGCCGTAGAGGTGGACGGGAAGAATGGCTCTGGTTTTTCCGGTGATTTTTGGCTCAATTTGCGTTGAATCAATATTATAAGTCCTGGGGTCAATATCAACGAATACTGGCGTAGCACCACATTTGCATATCGCTTCAGTAGTAGCGACAAAGGTAAAGGGTGTGGTGATGACCTCGTCACCAGGTTTAATACCACAGGCAATGAGGGTAAGGTGCAAGGCATCAGTTCCCGAGGCAACACCAACGGCATAGTTTGCCTGGCAATAAGCGGCAATCTCAGATTCAAAGGTTTCTACCTCTGGTCCAAGGATAAACTGGCCACTCTGCAGAACTCTTTGAATAGCTTCATTAATTTCATCTTTTATTGAGTTGTATTGAGCTTTTAAGTCAACCAAGGATATATTCATGTGTTATTCCTTCCCTTTATCTGGTGCATCGAGCCCATATCGGGCTAGAGTATTGTGGCAATTCTTTAGCGATCTCGTAAAGAGCGCCACAAAGCCTTTCTCTCCAGTCTATCGTCCTATCTTGGCCCCCCCATCCCCTTAACCCCTCACTCCAGGCTTCACAATTCATAAACTTCTCCATCTGCGGATTGGAAAAGGGTTTCAAGAAGATGCTTCCAGTAGATTCTACTCTCAAACCCGCATCAATTATGTCTTTCTTTAATAGTTCTAGATTATACAGCCTTTTGTGTCCTATCTCGATATCATGAGCGGTTAATTCATAGCAATTGCTAATCAGCCCCATTTTTTGACCTATACGCTTGTTAAGTGATAGAGCGTTGGGCACACAAATTATGATATACCCATCTGGATTTAGCCACTGTCTAGTTCTCCTTAGCACCTCAAGAGGGTTGTCCAAATGCTCTAGAATATTAACCATGTAAATAGTATCAAAGAGTTCATCACCGGGTTCAAACTCTTCCACCAGAGCCACATGAAATATTGCCTGAGTCACTCTCTGCGAGGCACGTTCTATATGTCGCTGCGAAGCATCGACCGCGACAACGTGTGGAAAACGCTTACAAAGATGCTCGGTAATGAAACCGTCGTTACAACCCAAATCAAGCGCACTTGAGCCTTTGCCCAGATTTAATAAAGTTTTTATCACATATCTTGCTAAGGTTTTCTCAAAGGGTGCAGTTTCGCGTTGCCATTCCTCTCTGTTAACCATCTTGTTTCTCCCAGCCCGTATCCGACCACCCAAAAGCCTTACTAGCAGAAGAAGCCAGTTTGTCAGCTGAAGTATTAAGTAATGCTGGAAGGCTAGACACGGTGTCAATTATATAATCAGGCCCACTTAATAATAGTCTGTCCTTGCTTCGGACACCGCTTAAAACAGCCACAGTGCCTATGCCAAGAAATTTCCCTGCTAATATATCTGTTTCAGTATCACCGGCAATAACGGAACTTTGTACTTTAAAATGCTCTTCCTCGCCTATCATTCTCGCTTTAATCCTCGATGGTTGTTTATCATTACTACTCTCGCTTTCTACCAAGACTCTATCAAAAAGAGCATCAAGCCTAAATTTCCGTAATTGGTTATACAAAAATTCCTTGGATTTACGTAAGGTAACAAGCATAATTTGATTATTTTCTCTCAACTCTAAAAGGTTCTTAATTAGATGGGGGATTAGCTTATCATGTCTTAGATATTCAGGTAATTCTGTTCTCTCCCCGTGCAATTTAATGTATTATTGAATGTCGTGTATGTTGCTTTCTCTTGCTGTAAATTCCTCCGAAATTTGCGCTCTTTTCATCTCCCAATAGATTTTTGGGGGCAAAAATTTCCTCCTAACAAATTAACAACATCTATGTAGAGGAAATAAAATCTGCAGCTTACATCCAGTATAGTGCCATCTAGGTCAAAGTAAAAAGTTCTCATCGCTTAGCTTTAGCTCCTGACCTAAACCAAGCAATCTCGTGCTCAAGTCCCTCTCTCAAGTTGGTTTTGGGTGAATAGCTTAAATCCTTTTGAGCTGCCGATATGTCGAAGAAGTAGTCAACCGCCTGTCTCGTCGCAGGCCGATAAACCAGAGGCTGTGTCCCTCCAGTTAAATTAACTATCATCTCTGCTACTTCCTTAATCTTGTACCCTTGCGCAGAGGCGATATTATAAATATTACACCCAGTAGTTTTCCCCTGTAGAGCCAATACGATGGCCTCGACGGCGTCCTCTATATACACATAATCCCTTAGGTCTGACCCATCTCCATAAATCACTGGTGAAGAGCCCTCCAGTGCGGCTTCTATAAAATTAGGGATTGTCCTGTGAGTAGCTTCACCAGGGCCATAGACGTGTGCAAAACGCAATATTACTGCTGGGCACCCCCTTTTTTCCGAGAATACCCTTGTGTACTTCTCAGCAGCCAGCTTCCCTACTCCGTAGTAGGTCTGTGGATCAGTGGGGTGGTTCTCGTGAATAGGTAAATGCACGGGCAGTCCATACACTACTGTAGCACTAGCAAGGCACATCTTCTCCGCTCCTTGGCTGAAATAGTTAAGAACATTAATTGTCGCTACTACATTACTTTGGACACTGACAAAAGGGTTATCCCCAACTGGCGATTTCTTAGGAATCTCAGCCGCGGCCAAATGCACAACAAGGTCGATAGTGTCAACACGCTCGATAATAGTTGAGACCTCTCGGGGTTGAGTTAGGTCGCATGGAAATGTCTCGATATTGCCTGAAGGATTAGCCCGTTTTAGCTCATCGAGTTTCTGCTCATTGCGTGCCACAATTAGTAGATACGTAACTTCAGGAGCCAACCTGGTGACGAGGTGAGAGCCAATGTGACCAGTGGCCCCTGTGATTAGGATATGCTTACCACGCAGTGTGTCCAACCTTATAGCCTCTTTCGTAGCTCCTCCTCATACATATTCAGCTGTTCTAAAGTGGTGAGCTTTGGGATAAAGTCAACACCCCTGATCCAGACCAAACCAGAGGTTAGAGGATTAAGCCTCTGCAAAATCTTAGGTAGTTCTTCTCCTAAGGCGAGCTTCACATAGATGTATGGCATGTTCAGTCCAACTTCAGTAAAGAAGTGATGAGTAGTAAAGAAACGGCTTATATTGATTTCGGTGGGATTGGGGATTCCTGAATCATCGTAGGTTAGGTCAACGCCCCAGACGCCATTGGGGCGTTTATCGATTGCCCAAATAGCCTCCTGCGCAATTCTGTCCACAATAGGATCCGAAATCAAACATCCTGCTCCTGTCACCCCACTGACCCCGGATAGGAATCTACCGCCGAATTCCCAATAGAGACGCTTACGCCCCTGTGCCACAATCAGTTCTCCGTCTCTCCAAATAGACTGCCAGGTAACTGAATCTGGGGATAAATACTGAGAAGCGCTGAACTTATGCCACCCGTTATGTATGGTGACCCAAAGTTTGGCCCACTCTAGATCAGTGGCTGGAGTTGCTCCACTACCAGCTGACCCCCTCACAGCCCTTAGCCATATGGTTTCCCCAAAGTCTTTGAAAGCGGTTTTGAGGTCGTCCTCTGTTCGTATTAATAGCGTCTGGGGGACTTTTAACCGCGCTGCTTGCCAGCACTTAAACGATTCCATCTTATTATCACAAATCTCCACCGACCTCTGGTCAGCGAGGAAAGTTCTTACGTTCAACTCGTCCCTATATCTTGAAATTACTGGTACCTCCTGGCTGTGTTGAACATGGAGCAGATCGGGGTATGTCTCGTCGATGATCTGCTTAATGATGGGGATATACCTAGGATCCGACGCTTTCGGAACAAGGTATCTTTCATCGACTTCAGCTCGCTGAAGGTAATATTTATTAGCATCAACGCCAATAATGTAAAATGGCTCAGGAGCCTTTCTAAGGGATCTCGTGAAGTTCACGGCTGGTGAGCCTCCTGCACTAGTAACCAATATTCTTTTCATCAATATGCCTCGAGTGCTTCGCTATGCTCCCGCTTATTATTTCTTCTACCTTCACTTGGTTTGGGCCATAATAAACTGCCGCTCGCATCTTATTCTACTTTAAAGGTAATAATTCTTCTCTCCCGAAGCGACCTCTCAGAGGCGTCTAGAATCTGTAAAACCTGGAGTCCCTTATGCCCATCAACCTTTGGTTTTTGCCGAGTTTCGATACATTGGAGGAAATCCTGGCATTCTACCTTTAAAGGTTCCTCCAGAGAAACCTCGACAACTTCTGGTTCTTTGGGAAGGGGCACCGGTTTCCTCCCAATCCATTCAATTTCGTGACTATAAAGGAAAAGCTGGTCTTTGGGATTGGTGCCATCAAATGATGCCATTTTCTTATCGCCTACTACAACAAGCTTTTGCTCCTTGTACGGGTGAAGCCAACTGGCAAAGATATGGGCATTAACCCCGCCGGCAAAGCTCATGGTAGTAACAGTAACATCAGCTATGTCTTGATTAAGGTAACAGCCGCCGTGCGCCGAGATTTCATAAGGCATCTCACCACCCAGAAGAAGCAAGATAACAGAGATATCATGAGGGGCAAAGCTCCACAGAATATTCTCCTCAGTGCGGAACTTGCCCAGGTTTAATCTGCTGGAGTAAATATACCGTATCTTCCCCAATTCTCCTCTACCCACAAGTTCTTTAAGCTTTACTATGGCAGGGTGGTATTCGAACACATGACCGACCATAAGAATTTTATCCTTTTCTTCAGCTAGTCTGACCAGTTCCTCTCCCTCTCTAACGCTCAGGGAGAGGGGCTTTTCCACAAAGACATCTTTCCCTCCAACAAGTGCCTCCTTTGCCATAGAGTAATGGAGAACCGCTGGAGTGGAGATAACAATGCCCTTTATTTCTTTGCTGGCTAGTACTCGCTCAAAGCTTGCTTCCCTGTTGACATTTGGATACAGGGTTTCAAGTCGATTTAGAGTCTCAATGCTACTGTCGCAGATGGTATGGAGGGCACCAAGCTCGGCGAAGTTACGAACCAGATTCTTACCCCAGTAACCACAGCCAATAACGGCCATATTCCTACTCATGTTCCCTCTCTATCTTTTATAAACGCGGTTCCAATCCTCTAAACTATGGACATCGTCGCCTCTTACAAAGCGTATCTTCCCCTTTTTAATATTCATCCACTCCTTTGGAGGCATATTATATTTCGTACTGATCTCAATCAAAACATTATTCTGATAAGTAACCTCGAGTATGTTTTCTATTTGGCTTCTTGTTAATCTGATATTGTTTTTCATCAAAAATAGCCCAGGATGTGCCCAGATGTCTACCTTTGGATTGGTAAGTGCAATTTTTAAGGCATTGTAATATCGATCCTCATCGGCAGGGAATGAGTGAAATGCCATTAGCACTATCTCGGATAAATCCGATATGTCATTTGGAGCATCGAGTTCACCATTTTCCAGCACTTTTGCCTCACATCCTGATAGAATAATTAGCTCAGGGTACTTTCTCCGCGCCAACTCGATTTCGCCCAATAACGCGTAGAAATCGTAATCCAATTCCCTTCTTACATGCTCGCTAAAAACAACCAAAGGAATCCCCCGGTTGAGTGCTTCCTTACAGTGTTCATCCACCGAATTATTACCATCTGTGTAATTTGTGTGAATATGCCATTCGCCGGTTAGCAGATAATGTTCATGTTTCATCCAGTTTTTCCATCTCGAGTAATTTGCCTTCGCCAAAATAGGTCTCATCCTTATTTCATGTAATGTTTATCAGTGATTCACACTCAATATTGTTTCACCATTGTTTCACCACAGGGTAATTTAGGACAACAGCAGCAACTACACATACAATTCATCATAAAACCGTATCATCTTAACTTTTCTTTAAATTTTCTCTCTATATTTTGCAATTCTTTCTTCACTAAATGTGGACTACTACAACTTCTCACTTGCCATTGGTTCCAGCACCCTGAAGAAGTTTGGTAAACTCCCTGCGGCCAACACGTGTAGGCTTGGCTCCTGTTTCTCCCAACATTGCATTATAGCGCTTGTAAGCTATACTAAACAAGGCTTTGCCCTACATAGCATTTAGGATTGTAAGGTATTTTCTAAGGATTGTCAATAATGTTGACAATAGATTGCTAATTGGCATGTAAATCTTGTTTTGCCGTAAGCTAGTTGGACTTCAAGAGCACCATGCGGTTTGCCAATTTTACCCTGAGTCATGCCATCATGGCTTCTCAGGCTAACTCAAACGCTGTTCTGCGTTGTAGAGCCAACGGACTAGATGATCTGGCTACGCGAGACTTCATCGGAGCAGAGAGGGCAGTTCAGCTCCCCCTTTGATTTTGCACAGACAACCAGGCACCCGTAATACGCAAGGGTTTAGCTATGGCAATGGGACAAAATTAAGAATCCTGTTTCTTAGCGGGGTGTTCTAGATGGCAGAGAGGTTAGGCAGGTAGCGCAATTTTAAGAAGCTACTTTGTAGAAAACGGAGAGAAAAGGTATGAAATGATAACTTATAAGTAGTTGACAAACATGGCAAATATTGTAAAGTTTGTAGTAACGGTATTGGTAATAATGTAAAGGAGCTGAGTAGAATGAAGAAAGTAATAGTGCTAGCTCTAACCGGTTTGCTTGTTGTCGCTGGTAGCGGGTTCACTTATAGCTTTAATTGGCTTGATGGTGTGCAATCTTACCAGTCGGAGGGACCAACATGGGGATTCGATTCGCAGACATACGAGAGCAATTACGTTTGCCCACCTCCACCTCCACCACCACCTCCACCACCACCTCCTCCTCCTCCTCCCCCTCCACCCCAAATCGATATCAAACTTGGAAGTGACCCCAACAGCATCAACCTTAATTCTAAGGGAGTGGTGCCTGTAACAGTGTTAGACGCCAGTACGGTGGATGATCCCGACACGTATTCCTTCGCCGGCGCTGACCCGGTACGCTGGACAATGGAGGACGTCAACAACGATGGTACTGATGATCTGGTTTTTCACTTCAAGACGCAAGACCTGGAGCTAGACCAGGACAGCACTGAGGCTTTCTTGATCGGCGACGACGGGAGCTTTGATGCCTGGGATTGGGTGAATATTGTACCCAAAAGCAAGAAATAGACCGACTCCGCGACGTCTGGCAATGCCAGACTCTTCTCGATTGATAGGGGTAGCAGCCGAAATGGTGGCCTGCCCCTTCTGTTTTTACTGAATCTGGTCACTTACAAAGGAACTCAAAACCCGTCATAAAAGAGCTTGCATGGTTTAGCTGGTCTTACGGCTTGTGATGAAGGCTGAGATACCTACAATTCAGTCAAGTTAGAAACACGGGCAAAACTTATTAGTGGTATTATTGGTGGCTTATCTGTATGCTCTCTAAATTGCACAAAATGGCCTTCTGAGCAGTATCAAAAACTAAATCTGAGTTTATCATTCGTAACTAGAAACGGTCGATGGCCCTGAGTTTCCTTATCACGTTAGCATCACATAGCCATCACACTTATTGCAAAAAGGCACCCATCCTTGTATAATATTCTCGGTCGAAGTTCGAGTAATGAAATCTTGACCTTGTAATACAGGGGAGGGAGACCAGAGCAACCTAGGGATTCCAAATAGGCTTTTTGCTCCTCTTTAGATACGGGGAGTTCCCACGGTAACTTCCAGATTCTTCAGAAATTTGTTGCTAAGGATGTTGGGGAAGATATTGGAACACAAGTATACTAAGATATTCCCATTTGGCTCGGAACTTTGGAGGGGACAGTATGAGTTAGAGCCAAGAATAAAGGCGAAACGCTATCTAAACAGAACGGAGGAGGGAAATAGTGACCAAAACTAAAGAGGAAAGCAAGGAATATGTCCTCAAGATGGCGAAGGAGCATGGTGTAAAATTCATCCAGCTATGGTTCACCGACATCTTGGGTATGCTGAAGAGCTTTGCTATCACCGTGGAGGAGTTGGAGGGTGCTCTGGAGGAGGGGATGGGTTTCGATGGCTCCTCGATTGAAGGATTTGCTCGCATCGATGAAAGCGATATGGTAGCTCTACCCGACCCTGATACCGTCCAACTGGTCCCCTGGAGACCTAAGGAGCACCACGCTGTAGCCCGGATGTTCTGCGATATCTTAAGGCCTGGAGGTGAGCCTTTTGACGGCGACCCCAGATATGTTTTAAAGAAAAACTTGAAGCGGGCGGCTGACCTGGGTTATACCCTCTATGTGGGGCCAGAGCTGGAGTACTTCTATTTTCGAGACGCTAAGGGAACTGAGCCGCTGGATGAGGGGGGCTACTTCGATTTGACCCCCCTGGATGCAGCCACCGACCTGAGAAGGGAAACAGTCCTCACCCTGGAGGAGATGGGCATTGGCGTTGAATATTCCCACCACGAGGTCGCCGCCAGTCAGCATGAGATAGACATGAGATACACCGATGCTCTGACCATGGCCGATAGCGTGATGACCTACCGTCTGGTAGTCAAGCAAATAGCTCTAGAGCACGGGGTTTACGCTACCTTTATGCCTAAACCAGTCTTTGGTATTAATGGGAGCGGTATGCATGTGCACCAGTCGCTGTTCAAGGGTAGCAAGAACGCCTTCTTTGACAAGGACGAGGAGTATCATCTCTCTAAATTGGGGAAGTGTTACATAGCTGGGTTGCTCAAGCATGCTCCTGAAATCACATCCGTCACGAGCCAGTGGGTCAATTCCTATAAGCGGCTGGTTCCCGGCTACGAGGCACCCGTATATCTTTCCTGGGCACGGCGTAATCGATCCGACCTGATTCGAGTCCCTGAGTATAGGCCGGGCAGGGAAGAAGCCACCAGGATAGAGTACCGCTCACCCGACCCCGCTTGCAATCCCTACCTTACCTTCAGTGTGATGCTGGCCGCCGGGCTGGAAGGGATAGAGAAGGATTACGAAGTTCCAGAGCCTGTGGAACAAAACGTGTACGAGATGACCGAGGAGGAGAGGCAGAGAAGGGGAATAGGCACTTTGCCGGCCAACCTCTGGGAAGCTACCAAGCTAACCGAGAAAAGCGAGTTAGTGCGAAGAGCCCTTGGTGACCACGTTTTCCATGCCTTCATTGATAACAAGAAGATTGAGTGGAATCAGTACCAAACTCACGTGTCCGAATATGAGATTAGGAGATACTTGCCTATCCTGTGAATAGATGTTAACCTGATGCCAGCAGGAGGAATTGACAGCACGGTCACGATTCCACTCCCACCCTATGGGCTCGTAGCTCAGCGGCAGAGCGGTCGGCTCATAACCGATTGGTCGCAGGTTCGAACCCTGCCGAGCCCACTTACTTCATATCAGCCGAACCAGTTTTTGGCTATTCCTTTTTGGCAGGGGGGAAGTTGACATAATACTAACCATAGAAACTGAAACAGGGTACTGGTATTATACTGATTGGGGTGAAACCCGGTCTAAAAGAGGGGAGATATAAAATCACCACTAACATAGGGGGTGTTAAATCACTTTAGGGGGATAAAATGGAAAATAAAGGGGCACTATGGTTGTCTTTATTTATTATAGGTGTATGTGCATTAGTGGTTTGGGCGCTTATTACTTGGGGACCACTATATACAAAGGGAGACATATTTGTAGCCCGTTTTCAAGCCTTAAACGATGGTTATGAGGTTGGCTATGATGATGGTTACGATAAGGGTTACAATAAGAGCTGTCGTGAAGCTTATGATAACGGCTATCTAGTTGGTTACGATGAAGGTTGGGATGACAATTATTATTATGACGAACAGCGGCTTGAGGATGCTTACGGTGATGGGCATTGGGTCGGCTATAATGAAGGTCATGAAGAAGGCTACGAAGAAGGTTATGAAAACGGTTACTCTGACGGCTATATGTATGGCTATGATGACGCTGAGGAGAAATACATGAAGCAAATAAGAAAATTGAAGGGTTGGATAGAGTAAAGCCAGTGAAAAGCTCAAAGGATATTGACAAAAAGCCTATTTGTTTTACATAACATATATAGTGCGTCCCAAAACTACATTATAAACTTGCACTTTACATAATAGGCTAAGCATAGATAAGCTATTCGGTATCAACCTATATCGCTGGTCTTGATTTTGGTGGCTTCTTCTATAACTTCGTTTGCATATTTATCTAGCTCTAGTTTATGGTCACGTACTTTACGTGACATCATATCCCTAGCTTCAATATTTTCTTTTGTGCCTAGTTTATATAATATAGCTCCACGCATTTGCGTAAATAAGTCTATATGTACTTCCAATTTTTTTATTAGATTGTCTACAGTATTCTGTAGGTCTTGTTCAGAGACGGGAACAATATTGCGGATATATCGGCTTCTTCCTCTGAATCGTGCGAAACTAAGCTCAAGTTCAGTTGCACGGGCTAGCACAAACTGCCGTATCTTTTCATTATCTTCTATTTGTGACATAGTAGTAATCTCTTTTTCTAAACCGCATTCGGTAATATTTATAGCCCACTCGATAATCTCATTTAATAGTCTCTCTCGTTTCTCACTTCTTTGCATGTCACGAGTCTGCCGAATAGACAAGAAAGCTCCAAGAGCAAGAACTAGCGTAGCAAGAGCAGAAATACCTAACCAATTATCCTCTTTATAAAGAATTAAAAAGACCCAAGCAATGCCAATAGCTAGTAGAAGTCCTAGTGCATACTTTAGAATTCTCAGCCACTTACTGCGAAACCATTTTCTTTTCATACCACCATTATATCACATTAAAAACATCAGAGTTATGTTAAGTTATAATCTACCCCCTGCTTAAACAGGCTGTTTAAGAGGGGCGAAGCCCCTCTTTCTATCCCTCCCCCTCCCTTACCAAGGGAGGGGGATAAAGGGGGAGGGTTACCTAAAATAGAAACCTTAAAAGGATGGCAAGGAAAGAAGAAAAGAATGGCAAAAATATAGGGCTAAAATGTCTTTACTATCTCCAAAGGTAGTTTACCATTCAAAAGAATTTTTAGGGGGCTAGATTTTGATTTGAGAGCGTCATTTTGAGAGGCGTTAAACCGAGGAGACAGTATGGGTCAGGGTGTGGCTAATTACTTCCAACAGCTTGCTCAATCCCCACCCCCTGGTAGATGAAATAAGCACCGTATTTTTATTGGCTACATTAGTTTGGTCAGAAAGATAGTTTATGGCTGCTTCCTCATTCCAGGTCTTGTCATTATCGAGCAACAAATCAATTTTATTCAGCGCCGTAATCCTGGGCTTATCCATAAGGTTGAGGTCGCGAAGAATATCCTCTACTGTCTGGCACTGCTCTGAGGCGTTATGACAAGTTAGGTCAACTATATGAAGAAGCAAGCTGGCTTCGGCTAACTCCTCAAGGGTTGCTCTGAATGCAGTTATAATAGTTGGTGGGAGCTTCCTGATAAAGCCGACGGTATCGGTAATTAATACTGCCCTTTTATCAGGAAGGGTTAAGCGCCTGGTAGTCGGGTCAAGGGTGGCAAAGAGCTTGTCCTCAACGAACACATCAGCGTGACTAAAAGCATTTAGTAAGGTACTTTTACCGGCATTGGTGTAGCCAACCAGAGCAATTATAGGAATACCGCTCTTCCTACGCTTTTGACGGTAGAGCGTGCGGTGCTTTCTTACCTGTTCAATCTGTGCTTTTAAATGGTGTAACCTATGACGGATAAGGCGCCTATCAGTCTCAAGTTGTGATTCACCAGGACCTCTGGTACCGATGCCGCCGCCAAGCCTTTCCAGATGGCTCCACTGCCCAGCCAAACGAGGAAAAAGGTATTGATGCTGGGCTAGTTCTACCTGCAATTGACCCTCATGTGTCCTAGCCCGTTTGGCAAAAATATCTAATATCAAGGCAGCACGGTCAATTACCTTTACCTGAAGAGCTTCTTCTAGGTTCCGTTGTTGCAGTGGCGAAAGCTCGTCATCAAAAATCACCACATTATAATTTGTGCTATTCTTCAGAGATAATAATTCATCTAGCTTACCTCTGCCTAGATAATGTGTTCTTGAGGGTATGGATAACCGCTGGATGAGTCTTCCGGCTACACTGGCTCCAGCCGTGTTGACTAATTGAGCCAGCTCCTCTATAGAAGTCTCCACCGACCATCTATCAGTACTGCCCTTGGCGGCCACCGCCACCAGAAATGCCCGTTCTGGCAATGTTTGGGTAAGAGTTGTACTTCTAATAATGTCTCTCTTATTTCCTAGTTAAGTTAAGTTATGTTATGTCAAGTTATTTCTTTGCCCTAAGAGGGTTTTTAATACGCCACTCGGCTAACCGTGACAAAGCCTTTACCACCTGCACATCCGGGACGGTTAATGACAATCGTATATAGCCTTCACCATTCCTGCCGAAACCTACCCCGGGAGTAACAACCACCCCAGCCTTCTCTATTAGATTATTAGCGAATTCTGTAGAGGTATATCCTTCAGGAACCTTAGCCCAGATATACAGGCCTGCTCTTGGCGGTTTGGCCTCGAGCCCGATGTCATTTAGCACATCAATAATCAAATCACGGCGTCTCTGGTAAATGACATTGTGCTCCTGAATACAGTCCTGAGGGCCGGTCAGAGCCTCAATGGCAGCATGTTGAATAGCCTGAGGAATCCCTGAATCCAAGTTTGACTTGATTCGTTTCAAGGCATCTACCATCGTTGCATTACCTACCACCATTCCTATTCGCCACCCCGTCATATTATAGCTCTTGGACAGGGAGTGAAACTCCACTCCTGTTTCCTTAGCTCCATCTGCCTGCAGAAAGCTAACTGGCTTGTAATCATCGAAGGTAACCTCTGTATATGGTCCGTCATGACAGATAGCCAGGTTATGCTGCTCAGCGAACTTAACTACCTTGTTGAAGAAATCAAGGTTAGCCACAGCACCAGTGGGGTTATTGGGATAATTTATCCATAAAAGTTTAGCCCTTTTCAGGACAGAATCAGCTATATTATCCAAATCAGGCAGGAAATCATTTTCTTCAATAAGTGGCATATAGTAAGGCTCACCACCAGCTAACATTGTACATACCGAGTAAACGGGATAGGCTGGGTCAGGGACTAAGGTTACATCCTCAGAGCCGATAAAGCATAAGGCAATATGAGCAACACCTTCTTTGGCGCCAATAACGGGTAACACTTCTTTGTCAGCATCAAGGGAAACACCAAAACGTCTTTCATACCATCCAGCTATAGCCTGGCGCAATTCAGGCAAGCCGGCTGTCTGTGGGTAGTGATGGTTAGCCGGGTCTCGTGCTGCTCGACACAGGCTATCAATTATATGAGCTGGTGTAGGAATATCAGGGTCGCCAATAGCGAAACTTATTACGTCCTCACCCTTAGCCCTCTTCTCATCAATCTTCTGGAGAATTTCTACAAAAGGGTATGGTTGTAGCTTTTCCATTCGTCCTGACAATTGCATCTTATAACCACTCTCCGTTAAATACTATTTCGGCTGAACCGCTAAGGAATACCTCTCCCATTCCATCCCACTCCACATTCAGTATACCCCCTGGTAATATTATGTCAACCTTATTATCAATATAACCATGCAGCTTTGCAGCAACAGCTATAGCACAGGCACCGCTGCCACAAGCCAGTGTCTCCCCTGCCCCTCTTTCCCATACCCGGGCTTCTATCCGCTGTCGGTTCACTACTCTGGCTATCTCGAAATTTACTCCTTCGGGAAATATCCTACGCTGCTCCACCTTTGGTCCTAACTGGGATAATGGGAAATCGACCAGTGGATGCTGCCAAAAATAAACGGCATGCGGATTCCCCATAGATACAAAGTTTAATGACAGTTCTCTGCCTTCTACAGTAATAGAGTAGTTTATCATTTGTTTAATGTCAAGTATATTCCCTTCGCCCGGTTCTATTACTACTGGAATATCCTTAGCCCCGAATTTTGGTTCGCCCATACTAACCTGAATCTTGGTTACTTCATCGGTTATTTGCAGGTTGACCTTTCTCACGCCTGATACCGTTTCCACCGATAGCTGGCCAGCCCCAACCCTAATTAGCCCCTTTTCCAAAGCATATCTAACCAGGCACCTAAGTCCATTGCCGCAAGCCTCAGCCTCAAAGCCATCGGGGTTAAAAATACGCATCTTGAAGTCAGCCGTAGCTGAAGGTAATACCAGTAGCAATCCGTCAGCACCAATACCAAAGTGGCGGTTACATATAGCTACTGCCGTCTGTGACCAATGGCGTTG
>SDBU01005273.1_pt1 | contig 15535 bp, 15 predicted proteins | sample 2277071 | NCBI WGS metagenome assembly SDBU01 (sample SAMN10397929, study PRJNA504765) | marine sediment metagenome | isolation source: marine sediment core GS08_GC12, 126 cmbsf | place: Arctic Ocean: Gakkel Ridge, Loki's castle | collected 2008
AGAAGGCAAAGAAGGAAGCCGAGGAAGCCAGGAGAGCCAAGGAAGCCGAAGCGAAGGCAAAGAGAGAAGCCGAAGAGGCTAAGGAGAAAGCAAAGAGGGAAGCTGAGGAGGCTAAGGAGAAGGCAAAGAGGGAGGCTGAAGAGGCTAAGGAGAAAGCAAAGAGGGAAGCTGAGGAGGCTAAGGAGAAGGCAAAGAGGGAGGCTGAAGAGGCTAAGGAGAAGGCAAAGAAGGAAGCTGAAGAGGCTAAGAGAGCCAAGGAAGCCGAAGAAGCCAAGGAGAAAGCAAAGAGGGAGGCTGAAGAAGCCAAGAGAGTCAAGGAAGCCGAGGAAGCCAGGAGAGCCAAGGAAGCCGAAGCGAAGGCAAAGAGAGAAGCCGAAGAGGCTAAGGAGAAAGCAAGTACTGAGCTTTACAAGGGAATGGTGAAACTGGCGATAGTGTCACCGGTGGATTATGATCAGGTGAGGGAATTGGAGGAATATTTGCGTCAGGTTCAGGATCTTCGGCTGGTATTAGTTCGAGGTTCAGTTGAGGAAGGTACCAAGATTATTGTATCCGCAGAGAAGCCCATCCCTCTAGTTAGTGTCTTGAGAGAAATGCCACCTGTAGAGCAGGTAGTTAAGAGTGGTAAAGAAATTCAGGTTACGCTGAAAACCAAGCAATAATATAAGTAAGTGGATACTATGATATTGCTCATGACGGTAGTTTTGTAGCTCTTCTCCGGTGCCTGGATGCAGATTTTTAGCAGAATTCACAGTGGAATAATCCCGTGCTTCTTATCGGGTCTTTCTTCCACTTTGTTTATTGTCATTTCCAAAGCTTCTATCAGTCTGGGTCTTGTTTCTGCAGGGTTGATTACATCATCAATATGTAAGTCTCCGGCCGCTTTATAGGGATTGGCAAATTCCTCTCGGTATTCTTTTATCTTCTGTTTTAGTAATTCCTCCGGATTTTCTGCCTTTTCTAGCTCCTTTCTGAATATTATTGGGGTTGCTCCCTCTGGTCCCATTACCGCCAACTCAGTGCTAGGCCAGCAAAACACAAAATCAGCCCCCAGTTCCTTACCACACATTCCCTGATATGAACCGCCATACGCCTTTCTAAGAGTAAGGGTTATTTTTGGTACTGTCGCCTCAGAATAGGCATAAAGCATTTTTGCTCCATGCCTAATTATCCCGCCCCACTCTTGGTCTGTTCCCGGCAGATATCCAGGGACATCAACCAAGGTGATAACCGGGATATTGAAAGCATCACAGAATCTGATGAACCTAGACGCCTTATCACAGGCATCTATATCTAAACATCCCGCTTTTGACATCGGTTGATTGGATATTATACCCACTGACCACCCATTCAATCTAGAGAAGCAAGTGATTATGTTAGTAGCAAATGTCGAAAAAAGCTCAAAGTAGTTTTTCTTCCCGTCTCCCCTCTGGTCAAATACTCTCTCAATTATCTTATGCATATCATATGCCCGGTTTGGATTTGCTGGAACAATATCAAATAGAGACGTATCTATGCGCTCTGGCTTATCTCCCCAATCAATTCTTCTTGGCTTTTCCTCCCTATTGCTTGAGGGTAAATAGCTTAACAGCTCCCTTATGTTGTTTAGACACTCCTCCTCACTATTTTCAGAGCGGCAAGCAACTCCTGCCTTTCTCTGAGCAACGGTAGCCCCACCAAGTTCTTCCTCACTAATTTCCTCCCCCATTACGGTTTTAATCACTCTTGGACCGGTGATAAAGGCATAACTTATACCCTTAACCATAAATATGAAGTCCATCAATGCTGGGGAATATACTGCCCCCCCGGCACATGGTCCCAGGATGGCACAAATTTGGGGGATTACTCCCGAGGCTAGTGTGTTTCTCCTGAACATTTCGCCATAGCCAACTAGACCCTCCACACCATCCTGAATCCTGGCTCCGCCGGAATCATTTATTCCTATAATTGGACAACCGGCTCTCAGTGCATTATCCATGATGTTGCAAATCTTCTTCCCATGTATTTCGGATAAGGTGCCTCCCATACTGGTAAAGTCCTGGGAGAAAATATATACCTTTCTCCCGTCAATCTCTCCGTAGCCGGTAACCACTCCATCTGCCGGTACTTCTCCGTAGGAAGCTGCGCCTCTACTTTTAGCAAACATTCCAATCTCATGAAATGTCCCCTTATCCAACAGTAGGTCTATTCGCTCTCGTGCCGTTAACTTACCCTTCTTTTTCTGTCTTTCCACACTTTCCCTGCCGCCCATCTCCTTTATTTTTCTCCGGCGTTGCTCTAGCTCGGCTAGTTGTGTTTCCTTTGCTTGGCTATCTTCGGTCATTTAATGCTCCACTAATTCTATTAACACCTTTGTTGCCTTGGGATGGAGAAAAGCAACCCTTGCCCCTCCAGCTCCAATTCTTGGCTCCATATCGACGAGGGGGAGTCCCTTTTCTTTCAATGCCTTAAGCATACCTTGAATATCACTGACTTCTAGAGCCAAATGATGCATTCCCTCTCCCCTCTTTTCAATATGCTTAGCTATCGGTCCTTCTGAATCAGTTGACTCCAGCAATTCAATCCTGCTCTCGCCTACGGGAATCATTGCCGCCCTAACCTTCTGCTCTTCCACAGTTTCTATCTCTATATCCTCGGCTTTTATTCCAAAAGCATCAGTATACAGCTTTACAGCATCTTCTACGCTGTTGACAGCAACCCCTATATGGTCAATCCTTACTATCATCACCCTTCACCCCCAGACTTGTTTTGATAAACCTAACAATCTCATCAAGAGGTGTACCGGGTCCAAATGTCTGGGCAATACCAGCCTCCTTTAACTTAGGAATATCCTTCTCAGGTATGATCCCGCCTCCTATGAACAGAATATCCTTGTCAGTCTTTCCTCTAATAAGCCTTACTGTTTTCGGGAATAAAGTCATATGTGCTCCTGACAGACAACTTAGGCCAACCACATCCGCATCTTCTTGTATAGTTGCCTCAGCAATTTGCTCTGGTGTTAAACGTAACCCGAGGTAAATTACTTCCATCCCGGCATCCCTTAAACCTTGAGCTATTACCTTAGCCCCTCTATCATGTCCATCTAAGCCTGGCTTAGCCACCAAGACTCGTATTTTTCCCCTTTGCATACCAAATCCTTTCTCGGCACTAGAATATATTTGGCTCCCGATACTCCCCAAACACATCCCGAAGGGCGTCAGTTATTTCACCCACCGTGGCGTAAGCCTTAACCGCCTCAATCAACACTGGCATGATATTCTCGTCACTCTTGGCTACCTGGCGCACTTTATCCAGAACCTGGCTTACCCGCTCATTATCCCTCTCACGCTTCAATCTTATCAGCCTCTCTATCTGCCTTTTCTCTACGCTCTCATCAATCTCAAGTAACTTTAGTGCAGGTTCCTCCTCAATGGTAAACTTATTAACGCCAACAACGACTTGCTCACCAGAATCTACTGCTTTTTGATAATTATAAGCTGACCGCATAATTTCTTTCTGAATGTATCCTTTCTTTATTGCCTCTAAAGCACCACCCATCTTATCGATTTTATTGATATATTCTTGTATTCCTTCCTCTATCTGGTTAGTTAGCCATTCTATATAGCAAGAGCCTCCAAGCGGGTCAACAGTATCGGCAACACCACTCTCATAAGCAATAATTTGTTGAGTTCTTAGGGATAATTGCACCGCCTCTTCACTGGGTAGAGCTAGTGCCTCGTCATATGAGGTGGTACATAGCGATTGGCAGCCTGACAGCACGCAAGCCAATGCTTCTATGGTTACTCTTATAATATTATTAAGCGGCTGCTGGGCAGTTGAGGTGAAGCCATCGTTTTGGACGTGGAATCTAAACATCATAGACCTTGGATTTTGGGCGCCAAATCTCTCTTTCATTATCTTAGCCCATATGCGACGCATGGCTCTAAACTTGGCAACCTCTTCAAGGAGATTTATGTTGCAAGCCATCATAAAGGAGAACCGAGGGGCGAAGGAGTCAACCTGCATTCCTCTATCTATCATTGCCTGCACATAGGCAATTCCGTTGGCTAGGGTAAAAGCAGCTTCTTGAATAGCTGTGGCCCCAGCCTCCCGCATGTGATAACCGCAGATGCTTAATGAGTTCCATTCCGGCATATTTTGGGCGCAATAAGAACAAAGGTCTGTTATCAATCGCATGGATGGCTCTGGTCCGAAAGTATATGTATTCCTGGCTATATATTCCTTCAATAGGTCATTTTGAACAGTCCCTCTAAGTTTATTTTCACTCGCTCCCTGCTTTTCGGCGGCAGCAATATACATTGCCAGTATGATTGGGGCAGTGGCATTAATCGTCATCGATGTACTTGCCTCGGCTAATAGGATGCCGTCCCAAAGCTCCTCCATATCTTGAAGTGAATCTATGGCAACACCACATCTCCCAACCTCGCCACTGGCTAAAGGATGGTCTGAATCATACCCTATCTGGGTAGGTAGGTGAAAGGCAACGCTAAAGCCCGTATTCCCCTGCTCATATAAATACTTGTACCGTCTATTTGTCTCTTCTACAGTGGCAAATCCAGCATATTGACGCATAGTCCATAACCTGCTTCTGTAACCAGTCGGCATTATATGTCGAGTAAATGGATACTCCCCGGGAAGGCTAGTATCCTGCTTGAACCCTTCCAAATCAGTCGGTGTATATACTCTTTTAACTACAGTGCCATCAACAGTAGTCGTGAATGCCTTCTTTCTCTCGAACTCCTCTTTCATCGCTTTTCCATTCCCTCCCCTCCCGGACATTTCTCTTTATATAAAAATAACCCTACTCTCTAGGGTAGAGCTGGCTTCTCCTAGTCTTGATACAATTTCAGTTTGTAAAGCTATCTCTTAAGGATAGTAATTGTGCTATTGGGACCAGCACCCAAACTATGGGCTAGACCAATCTTGGCTCCCTCAACTTGCCTTGGACCTGCTGCTCCCCGTAATTGCGTAACTATCTCTATAATCTGTCGCCCACCAGTAGCTCCTAGGGGATGTCCACAGCCCACAAGCCCACCGCCTGTATTTGCTGGGAGCTCTCCCCCTATATCAAAATAGCCCTCCTTTAGCAGGTGTGCAGCCTCACCCGACTTACAAAACCCCAAGTACTCAACATCCCATAGAAATGCCGGTGACATGGCATCATATGCCTCAATTACATCCATGTTCTCTGGGCCATAGCCTGAAATTTCGTAAGCTAGCTTGGCTGTTTCCTGGATCTGATTCAGGGCAGGCTTAAACTTAATACTTACCCCACTCCGCACTTCACCATAAAATCCAGTAGCGTGAACTGCAGCGGCTACTTGTATCTTCTCCTCTTTTGAAGTACTGGACTTTAATTTGTCCTCACTACAAAGGATAATGGCTACTGCTCCATCTACCATAGCGGCAGCGTGCAACAAGCGTACCGGGCTGGCAACCATACGAGAGTTAAGAACATCTTCAATGGTGACCTCTCCACTCTGAAACCACCTCGCATACGGATTCATATTAGCATTCTTACGCTCCATCACTGTTACCCTGGCAAGATCCTCTTCTGTAACTCCATAATCCTCCATATACCTTACTGTTTCTTGTGCGTAGTTTGCCGGCTGAACATTAAATCCCAACGATAATTCCCATGGTTTAAAGGCAGTGCTAGGTAACAAACCCCGCGGCATTTTCTCAAAGCCAAGGGCAAGAACGACATCATAGAGTTCGGTGGCTACCATTTGATAAGCCAATCTTAATGCTATTGAAGAACTAGAGCAGGCACCTTCTACATTGATAATTGGTATCCCTGTTAGACCTACCTCAGCAATAGCCTGGTGCCCAGAGCCTGTCCCTTGATAAACACTGCCACAGAATGCTGTCTGTATATCTTTCCATTCCATTTCAGCGTCTTTCAAACAGTTCAATAAGGCTTGACTTCCAAAATCATACCATTCTTGCTCTTCGTATCTCAGGAACCTAACTATGCCAATCCCCCCTATGTAAACCTTCCTCATTGCTTTCAATTCGTTTATTGATTTCATTGAATTAACCACCCCATTTTATTATACCTTAAACCGGCCTAAATTTATGAGCCATAACCTCATTGCCTTGCTCATCGTCACCTAGCTTCTCGATAACCAGCTCGACATCCATGTCTACTTTAAGAGTCTCAAAGTCACAGCCTGTAAACATAGCTCGTACCATGACTCCCTCTGGCAATTCTATCCAGCCATATGCATAAGGAACGTCTCCCAAAAAGAACCTTGGTGGCTGCTGCGTGACAACACTAAAGCTGTGGATTTTTCCCCTCCGGCTCAGTTTAATATCCTCCAAACCTTGGTGCTGACAGTGAATACAAATTCCCTTCTTCTTTTTAGGGAAGAAAAGCTCTCCGCAAGCGGGACACTTACTGCCAATTAATTGTGGCTCCTCACTCGCAGTTGAAGGGATTGTCCATAACCCTTCCTTCACCGGAATCCTTTTTGTCACTGGTAACCATCCCTTGCTTCCTTGGTCAATTTATTCCATCCATGTGCTTAAAAATATCGTGTTTACTCCTCTCAATCAACATCCTTAACTCCCCATCAAATAAATACAACACGAAGGGAACTTTGCTCTAGCGAGCATGGTCTATTAGCCTTTATATTCATAGAATCCCTTTTCTGTCTTGCGCCCCAGCCAGCCAATAGCAACCATATCCTTCAATAGGTTAGGCGGAGCGTATCTAGGGTCTTTAGTTCGGTTAAACATAGCGTTGACCCCGAGAAGAGTGGTATCAATGCCAACAAGGTCTCTTAGAGCAAATGGTCCCATAGGATGACCTAGCCCTAAAGTTACAGCGGTATCAATGTCCTCTTTGCTGGCAATCCCGGCCTCCAGCATGCGGATAGCATCAAGGTAAAAAGGCATAAGAAGACGGTTTACGATAAAGCCAGGGGTATCTTGGGCAACAACAACGGTCTTTCCTATAGACTCTCCGAAGCTCTTGCCAATTTCAATGGTCTCATCACTGGTAGCAATAGTCTTAACAACTTCCAAGAGTCTCATAAGTGGTACCGGATTGAAGAAATGCATTCCCAGTACCTTATCCTGTCTAGTGGTCACCGAGGCTATTTCAATAACTGACAAGTAAGAGGTATTGGTAGCTAGGGTGGTATCTTTAGGGCAGATTTTATCCAGCTCAGCAAATATCTTCTGCTTCGCATCCATATCCTCAATAGCAGCTTCTATCATCAGGTCACAATCGCTGAAGTCCTTAGTATTAGTGGTGCCTTTGATGCGGGCTAGGGTTGAGTCCTTATCCTGTTGAGATACCTTGCCCCTCTCCACACCCCTAGTTAGGAATGAACTAATTGATGATAGCCCCTTATTCAGCAGCTCATCGTTTATCTCCGAGACTACCACCTGATAGCCTGACTGAGCGCAGACCTGCGTAATGCCAGAACCCATTATTCCACAACCAACTACGCCAACCTTCTTGATTTCCATAGTGCTCCTTCCTGCTTATTAATTTGGTTATTTCACCTTAAAGGCAGGTTTTCTCTTTTCCACGAAAGCAGTAGTTCCCTCGGTAAAGTCCTCAGTGCCCATGACATAATTTACCAGTGAGAATTCTAACCGTAACCCATCTTCTAGAGTCATACTGTAACCCCTAATCATAGCTTCTTTAGATGCCCTGACTGCTAGAGGGCTTGCCTGGCAGATAGCTTCAGCCCACTCCATAGCTGTAGGCATGAGTTGGTCTAGAGGAACAACCTTGTTTACTAAGCCTATGCGATATGCTTCTTGAGCATCTATGGGTTTTCCCAGGAGTAGCATCTCAGCTGCTTTACACCAGGGTATAAGTCGGGGCAGCCTCTGGGTGCCTCCACCACCAGGCATCATGCCTATAAGTATCTCTGGTTGTCCAAAGCGGGCATTCTCTGAGGCTATTCTTATATCGCAAGCTAGGGCTATTTCCAGACCACCCCCCAGGGCTAGGCCATTGACAGCAGCAATAAGCGGTTTCCATAGTTCAAGGCCACGGGCTGGCGTGGCTGGGAGCGCCCAGGGGCGGTCACTATGCGCCTTCCTAAAGGGTAGCATTTCTTTTATATCAGCACCGGCACAAAAGGCTTTATCCCCCGTGCCGGTAATGATGCCAACCCATAGCTCAGGGTCATCCCTGAAGTCTATCATTGCCTCATTCAACTGCCGGTTAGTCTCTACATTCATTGCATTCCTTGCCTCTGGGCGATTGAAAGTAAAGATGGCAATTCTACCTTCCTTCGTATATTCTAGAGCCATAATAAACCTCCCTTCTCTTAAGTAGCTAGATTACTTTAATCTGTCTCGATGGGCTAACGCAGTCCAAGCCCCCGTGCGATGACTATTTCCTGAATCTCAGAAGTGCCTTCGGTGATGGTGGCTAGTCTCGAGTCACGGAAGTAGCGCTGGAGTGGTGAGTCAGACATAAGGGCATAGCCACCGCCTATTTGCATAGCCTCGCTAGTTACTCTTATCGCCACCTCGCTGGCGAATAGCTTGGTCATGGCAGCTTCATTAAAACGACGAGCACCTTGGTCGTATAACCAGGCAGCGCGATACATCAGCCAACGGGCTGCCTCCATATCCATAGCCATCTTAGCCAACTTGAAGCTGTTAGCTTGAAACTTGTAAATAGGTTGACCAAATTGCACCCTTTGCTTGGCATAGTCTAAAGCAGCCTCAAAGGCTGCCTGAGCAAGCCCTATACTGCGAGCCGAATGTGCAATCCTACCTGCATCCAAAGCCTCCATCAAGTAATGGAATCCGCTGCCTTCCTCCCCAATCAGGTTTTCAGCAGGCACAACACAATCCTCAAAGAAGAGTTCACCTGTGTCTGAGGAGCGGGAGCAGAATTTGTCTAGTTTGGTGCGGGTAAAACCTGGGGTATCCTTTTCCACGATGATTAAGCTCACCCCCTTGCTGGCTCCCAGACTCTTATCGGTATAAGCAGCCGTAACCACAAAGTCACCGATTGAGCCATTGGTCATAAATATCTTACTACCATTTATGACATATTTGTCGCTCTTTTTAATAGCTGTGGTCTGGATGGCGGCGGCATCGGAACCAGCGTTGGGCTCAGTAAGGCCAAAAATAGCTATCTTCTGCCCCTTAATAGCTGGGACTAGGTATTTTTGCTTCTGCTCCTCTGTGCCGTGAGCCAAAATAGCCTCGGTAGCGAGACCCGATTGAACCATTAGCCCACCGGCGATGCCAGCAGATATCCGGGCTAGCTCTTCAATCGCAATGCACTCGCCTATCAGTCCCATCTCCGCAGCACCATACTTGGCCGGATAGCTGAGGCAAAGATAGCCCAACTCACCCATCTTCGGGAACAACTGCACTGGGAACTGTTCCTTTGTCTCAGCCTCGTCTACTAGGGGAGTAATTTCCTTATCAGCGAAGTCCCTTATTGTCTCCCTAAGCATTTTATGCTCTTCACTAAATTCAAAGTTCATGTTCTCTCCTTTTTAGACTATGATTTGGCTTCTCTGTAGTTATTGCTATCCAATCTCACGTCCTAAGATAGCCACTGCACTTATCACAGGGGGTCCACCAAAGGTATGGGATAGACCTAATTTTACATCCTTTACTTGCCGCGCTGGAGTATCAGCTTTGCCTTGAATCTGCTTATATACCTCGTAGGTCATTCTTAAGCCGCTAGCCCCTATTGGGTGACCGAAGCATTTCAATCCACCGTCAGTATTCACCGGTAATCCACCCTCTAGAGCAAAGAATCCGCTATCAATATCCTCTTTGGCGTGCCCCCAAGGGCTGAAACCGAAGTTCTCGTATATTACTAATTCAGTGATGCTGAAACAGTCGTGAACTATAGCAATATCCAGTTCCTCCCTGGGATTAGTTATCCCAGCCTGCTGATAGGCTTGCTGCGACGAACTTATCAATGATTCAAACTTAGTCCAGTTAAAACCTGGCCTATTGTGAGGTAACATAGAATCCTGGGCAACACCTAAGCCCTTTACATATACTGGGTCTTGCCTAAATTTCTTGGCTATATCAGAACGAACTACAATAGCAGCGGCAGCTCCATCGCTATTTCCGCAGCAATCAAATAGTCCTAGCGGCCAAGCTATAATGGGGGCATTTAGCACTTGCTCTAGGGTAACCTCATTGTGGAAGTGAGCCTTGGGACACATACTGCCATTGCGGTGGTTCTTGACCGCTATTTGGCCAATCATCCTCTTCCCTTCCTCTGGGCTTATTCCATATTCCTCAAAGTATCTGCTAGCAATGAGGGCAAATGACCCAGGGGAAGTTCGGCGCGCTTCATATACAGGGTCCATTCCACGCCCAGTACCCAGGCCAGGGAAGCCAGTATCCTTTAGCTTCTCAACCCCAAGAGCCAGGACAATATCATACATCCCGCTGGCTACACCATGGCAGGCCTCTCGCAGTGCCATATGTCCAGTAGTACACCAATTCTCATTCCTGCTGATTGGGATACCATGTAATTTTAGGGCATCAGCAGCAACGGTACCCCCGACGCCAATTGGAGGAGCTGACACTGTTCCAAAAAAGCAAGCCTGAATATCCTCAGGCCCAATGCCAGCATCCGCGTAGGCTTCATACGCTGCCTCTATGGCTAAATCATTTAGCCCTACATCCCAACGTTCACCAAACTTAGTACAGCCCATGCCAACAATAGCAACCTTATCCTTAATACTCTCCACTATGCACCTCCGTTTCTTATTGGTCGGCACTTCCAGTAGTAGTTATGGAAGCCAGCACCATCATAAAGCCATCTAAAGGTCATCTCTACTGGCATACCTATCTTAACCTCTGAGGGGATACAATCAGTCATTAGACAATAAATCCTAGCCGAGCTTAATTCAGACTCTACGACTGTCTGAACTATTGTCGGGTCATCACTCCTACCGGCCAGATTATCCAGAGAAAAGGTAAATACCTTGCCCTTCTTGTCAGACAACCTAACCTCATCAAATTCATCCTTCGCCCGACAGTTGATGCAGACGCGCTGAATAGGATGGGCGACTGTGCCACAGCGTTTGCACTTACTTCCGTGGCAACGAATAGCCGAGCTCCGCTCTCTCCATGACACTGTCGCCGATGGGAAAAGGCGGAACGGCTCTCCGGGTACTGTTTCTAGTAACCCACGGTAACTAAGATACCTCTCGTATGAGGGGATTGTCATTTTCGATTCCAAATATTTCTTTACCCTTTGCTTACTTCTAACCCGTTCTATTTCATCAGTTACCCTAAGAATGAGTATATCGACGCCATCACCATAAGCTCCAAGGAGAATCCTATCCCCTGGTTTTGCCTCATCCAAAGCTGAGGCTAGCATTATCAATGGATGTGGGGCTCCAGTATTGCCAACCGAAGTGAGCATCGGGTCTTGGACCTGTGTTTTAACATCAAAACCTAGCCTCTGTGCCAATTGCCGATGGCTTCGGGCATCCAGTGCTGGGAAAACAACCTTGTCAAAATCCTTAGCCTCCAAGCCAACTCTTTTCATAAGTGCTGACGCCGCCTTATACATATTCGCACTGTATCCCTCATCCCTTACCCAACGACTCTCCCATGTTTGGACGAAAGTATCACTAGGTAGTCGCCACAAATCTAACATCTCATTCACTAGAGAGTATCTAGCTTCTATAGTAGCAATGACCCCTGAGTTGCCGATAATAACGGCAGCAGCCCCATCGCCAAATAGCTGTTCAAAGTCTGAGCGGGGGTGGCCAAGACGACAATCAGCAGCAGTCACCATAATTCCCTCTGCTGAGCCACTAGCTACAGCATCAACAGCCGACCTCAGTGCTGTCGTCCCTGCCCTTAAGCAGTTGGAGTAATCACTAGTAGTAATCTCATTATCAAGGTCGGCCGCGGTAGCAATTAGGGCTGAGCACTGCTTCTCTAAATATGGTGCGGTAGTCGTAGCAAAAAATAAGCCATCAATACTTTGTCTGTCGATCCCTTCAAGGCAATCAAAGGCGGCACTGATCGCCATAGTTATAGAATCTTCATCATTATTAGCAACACTCCTTTCGCCGCCTAGAGAACCTCTGCCCCAAGCTTGGGCAATGGTATCCCGGCTCAATCTATAAATGGGAATACAAACACTATAAGACGTAATTCCTACCACCTTACTCCTTACTCCTTTCATTTTTCTAAGTTTATGCCAGCACAAGCCTTCTACTGAGCTAAGAATAACCCACTTATCTCTCTGACATTAGTGCCAAATTAGTGTAGCATTGGAATATTTACTTGTCAACCGATTGTTGTATTGGTTTTGGCCCACCCTCTAACACCAGAGTCCCCCGGTGATCCATTCTGAAGTATCGGAGGCGAGAAAGACGGCTGCTGCCACGTGTAGCTCTACGCCTGAACAGTCTCCCAATTAATCACCTCAGTAAATTAGGTATCTAGCCTACTCGGGCAAGGTTTGATAATAATTGGTCGGCTATGATATGATAGTTCAATTGGTAATTCTATTGAGAATGTTTATCCGAAGGTCAGGAGCAAGTATTGAGTAAAGGTATTAGAAGGTCAAAACATTATCAGATTTATGTGATAGCAGAGAGGTGTAAGGAGTGCGGCTTTTGTATTGAGTTTTGTCCACAACATGTTCTTTGCAAATCCACTGAGACTAACAGTAAAGGGTATCATATTGTTTGTATGGATAATAGCAATAAGTGCAGCGGATGTAATATTTGCAGCATGATCTGTCCAGACTTTGCTATAAGCGTCGTTTCCATTGAGGAAGAGGTTGAGAAAGAAGCGGAGGTAGTGCGTGTCAAGTAAAGGACATTTAGTCGGAGAGTTCTTTATGAGCGGGGATGAAGCCTGTGCTGAAGGGGCGATAAGCGCTGGTTGCCGCTTCTTCGCTGGATACCCTATCACGCCAGCTACTGAGATTGCGGAACAGATGTCAAAGCGACTGCCCGAAGTTGCTGGTACCTATATCCAGATGGAGGATGAGCTGGCATCAATGGCGGCTATTCTAGGGGCTTCGTGGGGCGGGGTCAAAGCAATGACGGCTACATCCGGACCGGGGTTCAGCCTGATGATGGAAAACTTCGGACTAGGAGTCATGTTAGAGACACCTTGTGTTTTGGTAAACATACAGCGTGCTGGACCCTCAACTGGGTTGCCCACACTAACCGGTCAAGGAGATATGATGCAGGCACGGTGGGGCAGTCATGGCTGTTATGGTATAATTGCTCTATCTCCTAACTCTCCACAGGAGCTATACGACCTAACTATAAAAGCCTTCAATCTCTCAGAAAGATATCGCCTACCGGTCTTAGTCATGTCTGAAGCAGCCACCGGGCACATGTATGAGAAAGTAGTCATACCCCCTGTCAGTAAAATAGAAGTAACACCTCGGCGCAAGCCCACTGTCCCACCGGAGGAGTATTTGCCCTTTAAACCCGATTCTGACCTTGTCCCACCTATGGCAAATACTGGTGACGGTTATCGGTTTCATGCCACTGGGCTAACCCATGATGAAAGAGGGTATCCAGCGATGAGTGTTGAGGCACAGGACAAGCTTATAAGGCGGCTGGTAGACAAGATTGAGCAGAATAAAGGTGAAATTATTGAACTGGAAGAGGATGGCATCGATGATGCTGAGGTAGTAGTTTGCTCCTATGGCATTTCAGCGCGGGTCTCACTTATTGCAGTTGAACATGCCCGAAATGAGGGCATTAGAACAGGTATGCTAAGATTGATTACAGTTTGGCCTTTTCCTGAGGACAGGATTAGGGAGCTCGCTAGGCAGGTTAAGGCTTTTGTAGTACCTGAAATTAACTACGGGCAGATTACCCTGGAGGTGGAACGATGCGCCGGTAGTATGGCGAAGACAATACTTGTGCCTCATATGGGTGGCACTGTACATAACCCGGAGTTAATACTAAACGCTATCAAGCAGGCGGTTAGATGAGCAAAGTTACTAGAGATAATGAAAAGTATCCTTTGGATGCCTACCTGAGAGTAGAGCGGTTACCTCATATTTGGTGTCCTGGTTGTGGTTTAGGTGTGATTCTTAACTGCTTCCTTAGAGGCCTACTTAAATCTGGGCTTGCTTTAGATAAGGTTGCCGTAGTCTCAGGGATAGGCTGCGCTGGTAGGGCAGCAGGATACATAAGGCTAGACTCATTCCACACTACTCACGGCCGAGCTATACCCTTTGCTACCGGGTTGAAGTTAGCCAATCCAGAGTTGAAGGTCGTGGTCTTCAGCGGGGATGGCGACCTGATTGCTATTGGTGGGAACCATTTTATTCATGCCGCTCGTAGAAACATTGATATAACTGTGCTGTGTGCTAACAACTTCAACTATGGAATGACTGGGGGACAGCTCGGTCCTACTACACCGTTAACAGCACGAACTACCACCTCGCCCTATGGTAATATAGAGCAGCCATTTAACATACCATATCTGGCGGCAGCCAGTGGTGCTGTCTATGTTGCCCGTTGGACGACAGCGCAGGTTAGTAGGCTGGAAAAAGCTATTACTGAAGCTTTGCTGAAGAGGGGGTTTAGCTTAGTTGAGGCAATTAGTCCTTGCCCAACTTACTACGGTCGTATGAATAATCAGAAAACGGGGCTGGAGCAAATGAAGTATTATCACCGTAACAGTGTTATTAAGCATGGTATTAATCCCTGGCACGCCGATATTAAGCTCAATGGACAGATAGTTGTAGGTAAGTTTGTTGACATTGAACGTCCCCCCATTCCCAATTTACAGGATGGAGATAATGGTAAATCGACATGAGATAAGGCTGTGTGGTTACGGGGGGCAGGGTATAATCCTTGCCGGTTATATTATTGGTCAGGCAGCGTCTATCTTCGACGGTATGAACACAACCTTTATTCAGGATTATGGACCCGAGGCTCGAGGAGGGGCATGTCGGGCTGATGTGGTTATCGCTGATGAACGCGTGCTTTATCCTTATATTACTGCTCCTTCAATCTTGGTGGCGATGTCTCAAGAAGCCTATAACAAATACTACACTAAAAACCGCCACGGTGCTCTAGTGATTATTGATGAAGACCTAGTCAAACCTAGAGAAACAAGTAGTGGTGAACTTCTTACTATGCCAGCAATGCGAATGGCAGAGGAGCTGGGTAGGGTAACGGTGGCTAATGTTGTGATGTTGGGATTTTTCACTGCTGTCACCGACATTGTGTCTATAGATGCAATGAGGAAGTCTATCTTAGCCTCTGTTCCCAAGGGCACTGAAGAGTTGAACATAAAGGCTATTGAACGAGGCTATGCTTACGGTCTGGAGAAGCTGGGGGTAGTTTAATGAGCGAAACCACAGGGCATAATTTGAAAATACTTCTTGTTTATCCGCAATACCCGGACACCTTCTGGAGTTTTAGGCATGCTTTAAAATTCATCTCTAAAAAGGCGGCTTCCCCACCACTGGGTTTACTAACTGTAGCCGCTATGCTTCCCAGTGAGTGGGAGAAGAAGCTGGTGGATATGAATGTAACCACCTTGGATGACAAAGACCTTAACTGGGCGGATTATG